>OHHQ01000585.1_pt1 | contig 19102 bp, 13 predicted proteins | sample 1568051 | NCBI WGS metagenome assembly OHHQ01 (sample SAMEA3879567, study PRJEB24766) | human gut metagenome | biome: human-associated habitat; feature: feces | place: USA | collected 1985/1987
TCGAAGTCGTTGCTCTCCGCAATAAAGCTGAGTCCCCTTCTCTCCAGCCACTGTCTGGTTTCCTCCGGCTGGTGAGGGTAATGGGGCCGTTTATACCGTTCTCCCTCAATTTGAAAAAGTTTCTGAGACAAATAGGCGGCCTGGGCTTTTTCAAAGGCGGGGTCTCCCTGGAGGATCAGCTTTCGCATGGTATTCATGTACCCCGCGGAAGCATGGTAAAAGCCGCATCCGTAGTTGAACCCGTCGCAGGTAATCTCAAAATAAATTCCAGGCACCTCGGTGCCATGCATCTTGCCCCTTTTGAAAATAATCCACATGGTATCCCGGTATAGGGACTTGTCGTGGCTGTATCGGGTATCTCTGCGCAAACGGCTGATGGTCTTGTCTACCCGGGGCTCCGTGGTCAGCTGGCAATCGATCTCCATCATGACCGGGGTCAGCGCCTGTACCAGCTCCTTCATTGGCTCTATCAATACAGCCTGGTAAACTTCTTTATGGTCTAAAAACCATTCCCGGCTGTCCTGAAGCCGGTTTTCAAACAAAAAGTCCAGGGTTTTAGCGGAAAACGGCATCTGAATTCCTCCTTTGTTCAAAAAGCGGTGTGAACGCCTCACACCGCTTTTCTCAATTCTTGTATTTTTGGCCTGAATCACCCGCCTGTAGAAGTTCCTTCGGAAGAGGGCGGATCGCTGCTTGGTTCAGAGGGTGTCTCCTCACTGTCAGGCGGAGGAGGCTGCTGGGAACTGCTGGGCGCCGGCTCGGCAGAGGATGCTGGCGGCGGCGCGCTGGAGGTATTTGCGGGCTGTCCGTCTACATAGCTTCCGTTTTCATTGATTTCCCGGGCGGTAGCGGGATCCGTATTGGGTCCTACTTTATAGACCGTGGCGCCCTCCATATAATAGGAAGAATCGATCGGCTCTCTTTTGACCTCCTGGCCGTTTTTATAAAACACCTTTTCGCCCTCTGCGGTATAGCCGTAGCAGGCGTCGGTCCACCATGTGACCGTGCCCTCAGGCAGGCTCTCATCGACAATATACTCGGTGGGCGGAGGCGGAATGACGCCTGTCTGCCAGCTTTCCACCTCAATAGTATCCCATTCATCCGACGGATGGCCGTAAATCTGTACGACCAGAGTTCTTCCATCCATATAGGCCTTGATATAAACCGGATAATCAGAAGAATTTTTAAACTGGAAATCAGTGGAAGGATAATCTACCGTAGCATCCTGTCCGATCGGTACATAAGAAGAAGGCCACCGATGGTTATAGCGGGTAACGATCTCCATATCAGCCCGCAGAGCCGCGCCGTAGATTGTAGTCGAGGACTGGCAGATGCCGCCGCCATATACCTGCACGGACTTATTGTTGGAAATACCAGTAGCTGGCAGATAGCCTAACGCGCCGGTAGTCGTGTCTCCAGTCGTCTCATTAAAGGAGAATATTTCTCCCGGCTTCAGCACGGTGCCGTTGGCCGCCGCCAGGGACAGCGCCATATTGTGAGTGCCGTTTTCCGTATTGGTGGAATAGGTGGTATACTCAGAAAGCTTAACCGTCTGCTTCTTTACGTCCTCGACCGTTGTCTTCGGCTGAGTTTCTGTCACCGGGATCTTAAGCTCGCTTTTTAAATTTTCTGCCTCCAGAGCCTTTACAAGGCTCTGCTTCAGTTCTTCAGCCTTCACCTTAATTCCGGGAGAGCCGCCCTCGTATACGAACATAGGGTCAGAATCCGGGTTAAATTCCTTCACATGGGCTTCCGTAACCTCGCAGTTGAGCTCCTTCTCGATTTTTTTGACCAGCTCGCCCACCTTTTTCTCATCGGCGTCAAACTCCGCTTTTACCTCGAAGTTTTTCGGCTGGGTTTCCAGCGCCTCTACTAAAGCGTACCGTTCGTCGCGTTCGCCTTCCCTGGCATACTGGTAGGCTTCTTCCAAGGCGGCTTCCAGAGTAGATTCAAAGCTCAAGTAGGTATTGTCCACCGTATACTCCTTTTGGCCGTATACAGCCTTGATTTTCACATCAGGAAGCAGAGATTTCTCATGCTTTTCCAAAAGCGCCTTCGCTTCCTCCATAGTCTTGCCGCCTACATCGATCCCTTCTACCTGAATCCCGGTATAAAAGGTATCCACATTCAGGGCCCTGTCCACCATGGCGATATATTCCTGATATTCCTGATATTTTTGGTACCCAAAGAAGCCTCCTACGGCCAGAATCACCGCCAAAGCACCGCCGATAGCCCACCAAGCCCACGCTGGCAGCTTTTTGCGGTTCGCGGTTTGAACCGCAGCCCCCTGGCTGTTTTGTAACTGTTGGGTGTCTTGAACCGTTTTATTTCGTTTCAAGTCGGTCCCCCTCCTTATTAAGCTAAAGAAAATGATAAAATGGCTTTGCCAATACGTTTTTTATAATACAACGGAAATTTCAAAAAGTAAAGTTACAGCTTATTTACTGTTATAAAAAATTACCGGCAAATTATCGGCGTCTCTGCTTTTTCACCAGCCGTTCCTCATTCAGCCCGCTCAATCAGCAACCGCCATCCTGGAATCCGGCAATATCTATTGAACCTTTTGGGTGAAAATGGTATAATCAGTCTAAGATTATGAAGGAATCATGAAAAGCGGCAGCGATCCGGAAGCTGCATTCCCGGGAAATTCGCTGGAGAATGGTTTCCTCATTAAAGGAGGCTTTGCCAAGTGCCGGTCATCGAACTAAAAAAACTGACCAAATTTTTCGGAGCCGTACCCGCGGTGCTGGAAGCCAGCCTTACCGTGGAAGAAGGGGATTTCTTTGGCTTTGTAGGCCCTAACGGTTCCGGCAAATCCACCACTATCCGCATGATGATGAACTATGTGCGTCCTACCTCCGGCACCGCTACCATCTTAGGAATGGATTCTCGTTCCCAAAGCGGGAAGCTCAAAAAGATGGTAGGTTATGTTCCCAGTGAAGTGGATTACTATATGGACATGAGAGCCATGGAGGTGATCCGCTACGCGGCCGCTATGAGAGGGCTTCGGGATAAGTCTAGAATCGATCAGCTTTGTGACCTGTTTGAGGTGGACACCGTCCGCCGAATCTCTCACATGTCCTTAGGCAATCGAAAAAAAATCGCCCTGGTCACTGCGCTGCTTCACAGCCCAAAGCTGCTGATCCTTGACGAGCCGACCTCTGGGCTGGATTCTTTGATCAAGCGGCGGTTTAAGGACCTTTTGGTGGAGGAAAACCAAAAGGGCGCTACCATCTTTTTCTGCAACCATGATATCGGAGAGGTTCAGGAGCTCTGCGGCAGGACGGCCATTATCCGCAAAGGCTCTATTCTTGAGGTCGCCAATACCGATAATCTCTCTTCCTCAGATACCCGGCGCGTTAAATTAAAAACCACAGATAATCTATCCGCTTTGTTTACCTTGTTTCAGATCAATGATCCCGTCGTCACTGGAGATCTGGTCACCTTCTCCTACCGCGGCGTGATGGATCCCTTTATCAAGGCGCTGGCAAACTACGAGATTCAGGATCTTCAGGTGAGCCTGCCCTCTCTGGAGGATGCCATTATACGGTTTTACGAAAAAAAGCTGGAACAGGAGGCCGCGGATCATGCCTAAAGTGTTTTCACTTCCTATTTTTACAAAAGAGTTCCGGCGCTCTGTCCCCAGCGTGATTTTATGGTTCCTGATCAGCGGCGGCCTGCTGGTCTTGGCCTTATATTCCTTTTCTGCCGCAGCTCAAACTGATTTCTCCGACCGGCTGCAGGAGACTCTGTCCGCCTTTCCGGAGGAGCTTTTAGCGGAGTTTCAGCTGGATAACCTGCCGGAGCTTTCTGAATTTTTAACCTATTTCGCTTTAACCAGCCACTGTGTTTTTGCGGTAGGCTGCCTGTTTGCCTGCTACCGCGGCTGCCGCTCCATGGTCAAGCTGGAAAGCCATCAGAGTATCGTGCTTATTTATGCCCAGCCGATCAGCCGGGGCAGTATTTTAATCAGTTCTTTCGTTTCCCAGGCTTTAGCGCTTCTCATTTATAATTTGGGCCTTTGGGGCGTAAGCTATGGTATGGCGGCGCTTCAGCCGGATTTTGACGCCGCCTCCTTTGCTTTGGCATGCCTCTCCTTATACTTTTCCTATTTTATGGTAGAGGTTATGTATCTTGCTATCGGCTATTTGCTTTCTGTATTTTTATCCCATTCCAGCCAGGCCTCTGCCGCCGCGTTTGCGGTTCTGCTGGCCTCTCTGCTGCTTGGAATCGTCGGCGGCGCGATTCCCGCCCTGGGCTGGATGCTGTTTCTCTCTCCTTACCATTACATCAATACCGGCCTGGTTTTGGAATCCGCTATGCTGGGGGCTCCTGCCGGAGTTTTTCCTTATGCGCTCATCTGCCTGATCTTCAGCCTGATTTTAGGGGCGCTGGCCTGCGTTCGTTATTACTTTAAAGATTTTAATGTTTAAGCTATGGGGGGCTTTAGGTTATCATGAAAATCCTGATTCTTACCGCGGCAACCGGAGGCGGCCATCTTCGGGCGTCCTCCGCCTTGAAGTCTTACATTCTGGAAACCCAGGAGGATTGTGAAGTTGAAATTGTGGACACCTTGAAATATATCAGTCCTCTGCTGGATAAGACCGTTACCGAGGGCTATGAAGCCATGGCAAAGCGGACGCCGAAGCTGTTCGGCTCCCTATACAAATCCACAAACCGCGGCAAAAGCAAAACCACCTATTTTTTCTGCAACATTTTCCGCAAATATCTGATGCCCCTGGTAGAGGAATTTCGTCCGGATGCGATTATTTCCACCCATCCCTTCGCCACGGAGATGATTTCCTTATTAAAGGAGGATGGTAAAATCACCGCGCCGCTGATCTGCGTTATGACAGACTACGGTCCTCATCGCGCGTGGATTCATCCCTATGTAGACAGCTATATCGTTTCCAATGAGGGAATGGTGGATACCATGGCGAAAATGGGTGCTCCCAGAGAAAAGATCCATCCTTATGGTATCCCTGTGGAGGAATCCTTCTATGAAAAAATGGACCGGGCCGAGGTGCTCAGGCAGCTGGGCTTAAGCCCGGATAAGCCCACCGTTCTGATTATGGCGGGAAGCTTCGGCGTTTCCAATATCCTCAGGATCTACAACAACATTATCAAGGTGAACCTGGATTTTCAGATTATCGTGATTACCGGCAAGAATGAGCGGCTTTATGAGGCGTTTAACAAGCTGATTCTCCGCAACAGCAGGCAGAAGCCCCTGCGGGATGTGTCTGTGAAGCTGAAGCCAAAGCCCTCCAAGCCTACTAAGGTTCTGTTCTTCACCAACGAAGTGCACAAATATATGCAGATCTCCGATCTGATCATTACCAAGCCCGGCGGGCTGACCGTCAGCGAAGCCTTGGCCTGCAACCTGCCCATGGCGATTTTCGACGCCATTCCCGGGCCTGAGACGGAAAACGCGGAATTTCTCATTGACAATAATATGGCGGTTAAAATCCAGAAGGGCTCCACCTGCTCTGAAACTATTTACGACCTGCTGTCGAACCAGGAACGTTTGGAGGAAATGCGCAGGTCCTGCTCTGCGTTTGACAAATCCTCTTCCGGGCCTAAAATTGTTAACGAGATCCAGAAGCTGGTAAAAGACTAAAAAAGAAACCCTTTTCCTCCGGCGGGCGGAAAGGGTTTTTTGTTGAAAAGCGCAATCTTTCTCCATTCGTCTTGACAATCATCAAGAAGTCGTTATATGATGTTATTCGTACCTTTATGCGAATTTATTCTGGTGTTTCATCGCCGTTTTGGAGTATGGAATGAAAAAAAAGATAAGCGGAAAGACAATCTTTAATGTTTCTGTAATCCTGATCTCTTTAGTGATGCTGGGTTACTTTTGTCTTTCTGAAAACGGTCTTGTAGAGCTCTCTAAAAACTTCAAAAACCTGGACAAAGGCTGGCTGATTATGGCCTTGCTCAGCCAGGCTCTTAATATCGCCATCGACGCTTATATGACCTATATTTTGGTTAAAAGCTCCGTGCCCAGCTTCAAGTTCCATAACGCGCTTAAGACTTCTATGGTAGGCCAGTTTTTCAGCGCTGTCACTCCATTTGCCACCGGCGGACAGCCCATGCAGGTCTATTGTATGTCCAAATACGGCGTCGAGCCCGGTAAAGGTGTTTCCGCCCTGACCCAAAAGTTTGTTGTTTACCAATCCACTCTGGTGGCTTACAGCGCCGCCGCCCTGCTTTTAAAACAGGATTTCTTTGACGATGCCTTAAGCGGGGTTATGTGGACCTTTGCGGTGTTCGGCTTTCTCTCCCAGGCGTTCGTGATTCTGATGCTGCTGCTGTTTTCCTTCAGCCGCAGGCTTACCAATGCTATTCTGGGCTTTGCTAAAAAGCTGCTGACCCGGTTTCACCGTCAAAAGCTTTATGATAAGCTGGGCGGCTTCGAGCGCCAGCTGGAAAGCTTCCATGACTGCAATAAGGAGCTTTATAAAAACCGTCGTCTTGTGGTCACCGCTTATGTTTGCACTGCCGTTCAGCTGACCGCCATTTTTATCATCCCGTACTGCGTCTACCGCAGCTTTAATTTGTCCGGCGCCCCGGTTTCTGACATGATCTGTTCTCAAGCGTTTGTTACCATGGCTACCTGTTTTATCCCTCTGCCCGGCGCGGCCGGCGCGTCCGAAATCAGCTTTTTGGGCTTTTTCTCTATGTATTTCACGCCTGAAACCTTGAAATCCGGCGTTTTGGTGTGGCGGATCATTACCTATTATCTGGTGATTCTATGCACCGCTCCTTTTTCCCGGCTGGGGAAAAAAGCCGGAGGAGAAAAGAAAGAGGAAGCCTGATAGCTGCAACCTAGTTTTACCGGAAAGGATGAACCTGACGGATGAAAACTGTAGTCCCTAACGTCAGCCTGATTATTCCTGTTTATAATGTAGAACAATACCTTCCTAAATGCCTGGAATCCATTGCGGCGCAGACCTTGAAGGGCTTCGAGGTTATTTTGGTGGATGACGGCTCTACCGATCATTCCCTGGAAATCCTGCGTGGATTTGCCCGCAGATTTCCTAACACTTGCGTGATCCACCAGGAAAACGGCGGCGTTTCCAAAGCGAGAAACGCAGGGATTCAGGCTGCCAGGGGGGAATATATCGCCTTTATGGACAGCGATGATTATATCGCCCCTCTCTATTTGCAAAGGCTGTATGAGTCGGCGAAAAAATACCGGGCGGATATGGTCTGCTGCAGCTATTACCGTTACAACGCGGTCACCCACGAGCTGCGGCCCGCTCAGTTCAGGAAGGCCCCGGGAATCTACACGCCCAAGGAAATGATCCGGGCTTTGATTCTGGATATGGGGATCAAAGGCTTTATCTGGAACAAGCTGTGGCGGCGGACTCTTTTTACCGAGCACCACATCACTTTCCCAACTATGTGCTTTGAGGATATTTCGGTATGCCAGCGGGGATTCTATTTTTCCAACCGGATTGCTGTGATTGGAGATCCTCTCTACTTTTACGTACAGCACAAGGACAGCGCCATCGGCGCTTTAAACATTAAAAAGCTGAACGATTACCTCCGGGCCCTGGCGGATCTGCGCGGCTTTTTAGAGCTGCAAAGGGATTTTCCCCCTTACCGGGCGGTTTACCGCCTGCACAGCCTGTTTGTGGCGATTACTACTTGTTATTTAACGCTGGTCGCGCAAAAAAACGCAAAAAATCTTTCCGGCTTAGGCCGCAATTTTAAAGAGATCATCCATATGACGCGCGCCTGCGGCAAAAAGAGCTTTGAGCCCCTGGATGACATTACCAAATATCCGGATGTTATTTTCGATAAAAAGTGTCAACACTATGGATTGGAGGATTCAAGCATTGAGTGAGCAACGGGAGAAGCCTATTATCAGTATTGTCATCCCGGTTTATAACGTGGATATGTTCCTGAGAAAGGCTCTCCAATCGGTGGCGGATCAAACCTTTCAGAATTACGAGGCTATCATCGTAGATGACGGCTCCACTGACCGCTGCCCGGAAATTATCGCAAAATATGTGAGAAAATACTCTAACTTTAAATCTGTCCGCCAGGAAAACGCCGGTTTGTCCGCCGCGCGCAATACCGGACTGCGGCTGGCTCAGGGTGAGTTCATCGCTTTTATGGACAGCGACGACTATTATCAGCCCACCTTTCTGGAGGATATGTATAACGCGTGCGTGGCAAACGACTGCGATATTTCCTATTGCAGCTTCTATTTTTATTTTCCCTATAACGGCCTCCGCATTCCCTTGCCTTTTACCTGCAGAACCGCCGTTTATGAAAGCCGCCAGGCTTTGAACCTGCTGATCCGGGACAAATCCATGCATCATTTCGCTTGGAATAAGCTTTACAAGCGCTCTCTATTTTTAGAGAACGATGTGACCTATACCCAGATGTACTTTGAAGACGTAGCCACGTCTCCAAAGCTCTATTACCATGCCAAGCGGGTCGCCGTTACCAGCAAGCCCCTCTATAATTATACCCGCCGCCGCGGGAGTATTTTAAAATCCATGAACGCGAAAAAAATCAACGATTTTATCCGTACCTTAGGCTATACACGGAATTTTTTGGAGGAGGCGGACGATTTCCGGGCGTTCCGGAAATCCTTTAATAAATTCGCCCGCCGCATGAAAATGGTCAACTGGTATTCTGTGCTCAGGCTTCACGTGATTACCCTGAATTTTAAGGGCATGTGGAAAAACATAAAGAATTCCAATCGGTCTATCCGGTATTTTATGAGTGAAGATTACCGTCCCCATAAGGGACAGCCCATCCTTCCTTTTCCCGTGATACAGCCGCAGAGACGCGGGTCAAAATAAAAAGGAGAGCTCCATGAAAAAAAATCATGCCCTGGATTGGAAAAAGGTGTTTAACATCAGCCTTCTTTGCCTCTCCTTTGGCATGATTATTTATTTTTGCGTCAAAGACAGCAATCTCGCAATTTTAATCCAATCCTTTTCGTCTCTGAATTTTTTCTGGCTCATTCCCGCTGTTCTTCTCATCGCAGGCGTATGGGCATTGGAAGCCCTGCTGTATCACCTTATCGTCAACAGCGTTTACCCTGGCCAATATTCCTGGAAAGAAGCGTTCCGGGTTACCATGGTGGGGCAGTATTTCAGCGCTGTCACTCCCTTCGGCGTTGCGGGCCAGCCGATGCAGCTGGTCGCCCTGTCCCGCCAGGGGGTTTCCTCCGGCGTCGCGGTGTCAGTGGTAGTCCGCAAGTTCCTCATCTACCAAACCACCCTTTCCCTTTACTCCCTGGGGGTCATTTTATTAAAATCCAGCTTTTTCGAAAGCCAGATCCACGGCTTTCTGCCTTTGGCTCTTGTAGGCTTTTTAGCCCAGGCCGCCTCGGTGCTTCTGTTATTTTTGTTTTCCGTCAGCCGTACCTTCACCACTAAGCTGATTCAGTTTTTTTTCTGGCTTCTTTCCAAGCTTCGTTTGGTAAAGCGGCCGGAAGAAAAAAGCAAACGGGTTCACGCACAGCTGGAATCCTATTTAAACAACAATAAATCCATGAACCACAACTGGAAGCTTTCCCTTCAGCTCTATGGGCTGACCTTTTTGGAACTGACTGTTCTGTTTTCCGTTCCTTTTTTTCTATACAAAGCTTATCATAACCCAGGCGCTCCCTATTTCGATATGGTTTCCGCCCAGGCCTTTGTTACCATGATCGCCGCCTACACGCCTCTGCCCGGCGCCGCCGGAACCTCGGAGGGCAGCTTTTTGGTGCTGTTCAACCTGTTCTTTCAAGGGGAAACCGTCAAGCAGGCTATGCTCCTGTGGAGATTCATCACCTATTATTCTACCATCGTTGTCGGCATGTTCTTCGCTCGTTTAGGCAAAAAGGGGCCGGAACTGGCCCGTCCTGAGGAAGCTTCGGGCCTCGGCCAGGCTCCCGAGGGTGTTTCTGAGGCTCCCGCAAAAAAGGGATTGGTTCCTTAAGCCGACTGGTTTTCCTATCCATGTCAGCGGTCCCTATCATAGGAAGGGCCTTTGCGTTTCCTTGATCACCATTTTTTGGGGGCTTCCCCATTGATTCATCCAAGCTTCTCAAGAACCTTTAAACTGAAACCGAAATTCAAAAAGCGGGAGGTGTTTTTGCGCCTCCTGCCTTTTTGTAAAAGCTTCAGACGCGGGCTGATAAAAAACCCCTACGGCAAGCTGCTTTTAGCGCCGCCTTTCACAAGCCGGTGTTTTTTCATTTCCTCAAACACCTCTCTGGACAGCAGGGCCAAGGCGATCATGTTCGGAATCGCCATCAGGCCGTTGAAGGTATCCGCCGCTTTCCAAACGGAATCCAGGCTCAGCATACAGCCCAAGGCGGCGCAAACGGCGTAAAGGAACCGATAAATCGGAATCAGCCGCTCGCCTGCCAAATATTCCAGGCTTTTCTCCCCATAGTAGGACCAGCTTACCAGAGTGGCAAAGGCGAACATGACGATGGACACCGCCACAAACACTCCTCCCATTTTCCCGAACACGCTGGAAAACGCCTGCGTGCTCAGGGCTACACCGGTGAGGCCGGAATCCAACACTCCGGACGCCAGAATACACAGGGCCGTCACCGTACAGCCCACGATGGTATCGGCAAACACCTGAAAAATGCCCCACATTCCTTGTTTTATCCCGTCGCCCTCCTCAGCGGCCGCGTAAATGATCGGCGCGCTGCCCAGGCCCGCCTCATTGGAAAAGGTTCCTTTGGAAATCCCCTGGATGACAGCGGCAGAGGCAAAGCCCGCGCCGCCGCCCGCCGCCGCTTTAAATTGAAACGCCTCATGAAAAACAGCTTCAAACACCTGAGGCAGTCTGCCGCCGTGGACCACGATGACCACCAGACAGCCAATTAAATAAAATACACTCATAAAGGGCACAATCTTTTCCGTAAACCCGGCTATCCTTTTTAGGCCGCCCAGGATAATCACTCCCACCAACAGGGCCAGCGCCGTTCCCGTAGCCCAGTGTGGAACCGAAAATCCAGCCTCCATGGCTCCGGCAATGGAATTGGCCTGGGTCATGTTGCCCATCCCAAAAGAGGAAAAAATACAGGCAACTGAAAACAGGCCCGCCAAAAAGCGGCTGCGAAGCCCTTTCGAGAGATAATACATCGGGCCTCCCACCCACTCGCCTTTTTTGTTTTTTTGCCGGTAGCGGCAGCCAAGGACATTCTCTCCGAAAATAGTCATCATCCCAAACAGGGCCGCCACCCACATCCAAAAAATCGCGCCCGGTCCACCGATCGCCAAAGCCGCCGCCACCCCTACGATATTCCCCGTTCCCATAGCTCCGGCCAAAGCCGCGGTCATAGCCTGGAAGGAAGAAATTCCCTTCCTTCCTGTTTCCGCAGCCGCGGCCCTCTCCGGTTTGCGGAAAAAGCTGCCCGCCGTCTCTTTCCACCAGAGCCTCAGCCTGCGGAATGGGAAAAAACGGGATCTGGCGGTATAATAAATCCCGATGAGCAGCAGCGCTCCCAGAGTAGCCGGGCCCCACACCAGCCGGTTGACCCAATCTCCAATTTGCTCCAGCATAAAAAGCCCCCTTCCTGTCCCATTACTATGAGGACGGAAAGGGGCTTTATGCGCTAAAAAGGCTCCGGGCTCCCGCTTCGGGAGCGGATAAACTGAAAGGGGAGCTATTCCGCTTTCACAAACTGGCTGTTGTAAAGGCGGCAGTAGAAGCCTCCCCGGTCCAGAAGCTCCTGATGGCTTCCCTGCTCGATAATATTTCCCTGGTTCATCACCAGGATCACATCGGCGTTTTTGATGGTGGACAAACGGTGCGCCACGATGAAGCTGGTACGCCCCTCCATCATCCTGTCAAAGGCTTTCTGCACCCGGATTTCCGTCAGAGTATCGATGGAGCTGGTGGCCTCGTCCAGGATCAGCATCGGCGGATCCACCAGCATCACCCGGGCAATACTAAGAAGCTGCTTCTGGCCTTGAGACAGATTTCCGCCATCCTCGCTGATCAAAGTGTCATAGCCCTGGGGCATTCTGCGGATAAAGCCGTCGGCATAGGCCGCCTTCGCCGCCGCCCGGATTTCTTCCATCGTGGCGTTTGGCTTGCCGTAGGCGATATTTTCCCGTACTGTGGCGGAATACAGCCAGGTATCCTGGAGCACCATGCCGAAAAGCCGGCGCAGGCTGTCCCTGGTCATCTCCTTGACCGGAACACCGTCAACGCTGATCTCACCCTGATTGACGTCATAGAACCGCATAAGCAGGTTGATCATGGTAGTCTTTCCGCAGCCCGTGGGGCCGACGATGGCAATTCTCTGCCCCGGCTTGGTTTCCAGATTAAAATTCTCAATCAGCTTCTGATCCTTGCGATAGGCAAAAGAAACATGGTCTATCCTTACCCGGCCCTCACAGCTTTTCACTGTCTTGGCGTCCGGGGCATCCGGAGCTTCTTCCGGCTGATCCAGCAAGGCGAACACCCGGCCCGCCGACGAGAAAGCTGTTTGCAGCTGGGTAATCACCCCGGTAACCTCATTGAATGGCTTGGTATATTGATTCGCGTAGGTCAAAAAGGAGGAGACACCGCCTACGCTCAGATTGCCGTTGATAACGGAAATCGCTCCTACTACCCCGGCGGCGGCGTACACGATGCCATTGACGAACCGGGTGCTGGGATTGGAAAGGGATGAGAAAAACTGGGCCTTCTGCCCGCATTTGTAAAGCCGGGCGTTGATCTCCCGGAACTTTTCCTCCGCCCGCTCCTCGTAAGAAAACGCCTTGACCACTTTCTGGCTGCCCAGCATTTCTTCGACGCAGCCTCCCAGCTCGCCCTGGGTCTTGGTCTGTTCCTTGAACATCTTGTTGGAGCTTTTGGCCACGAACACCGCCACAAATAAGGATAAGGGCGTCACCAGCACTACCACCAGGGCGATCAGAGGATTGATCCCCAGCATAAAGCACAGGGTTCCCACAATGGTGACCACACCGGTAAACAGCTGGGTCAAGCCTTGCAGCAGGCCGTCGGAGATAAAGTCGATGTCGTTAATCAGCCGGTTGATGATGTCCCCGTGGGGATTGCCGTCAATATATTTCAGAGGCACCTGGTGAAGCTTTCCAAAGGCCTCCTGCCTTAGATCATTCACCGTGTAATAGGTTACCTTATTGGTACATAATGTCATCAGCCACTGGAACACCGCCGCCAAAGCCACGGTGATCCCCAGCAGGATCAGATATTTTAACGTCTCGGGAAAATTCACCTGGCCCGGCCCCACAATTTGGTCGATGGCCTTACCAATCAGCACCGGACCAAGAAGAGTCAGGGCAATGCTGGCAACGGCGCACAGAAGGCCGCCGATCAAATAGCCCGCATAGGGTCTGGCATACTGAAACAGCCGCTTTAAAATCTCCTTGGGAGTCATGCGCCCACCTCCTCGCTGCTAAGCTGGGACAGACAGATTTCCCGGTAGGTCTCGCAGGTACTCATAAGCTGCTGATGGGTGCCGATTCCCGCCACCCTGCCGTCGTCCAGCACCACGATCTGGTTCGCGTTCCGTATGGTACTGGCCCGCTGGGATACAAGGATCACCGTCATATTTTTTGTTTCCCTGCGGATAGCCTGCCTGAGCGCCGCGTCGGTCGCAAAATCCAGGGCGCTGGCGCTGTCATCCAAAATCAAAAGCTCCGGCTCTCCTACCAGCGCCCTGGCGATGGTCAGCCGCTGCTTCTGGCCGCCGGAAAGGTTCTTCCCTCCCTGATCGATAACGGCATCGTATTTTTCCGGCAGGGCGTCTACAAATTCCGAGGCCTGGGCAATGGATAAAGCCCGGGCGATCTCCTCATCAGTGGCGTTTTCCTTGCGCCACTGCAGATTCTCCCGGATCGTGCCGGAAAACAGGGTCGCCTTTTGCGGCACCAGGCCGATCTGGGTCCGAAGCTGCTCAAAGGGATATTCCTTTACGTTTACGCCATCCACGAGCACAGCTCCCTTAGTAGCCTCATAAAATCGCGGGATCAGGTTGATCAGAGTAGATTTTCCCGAACCTGTTCCGCCGATGATGCCGATGGTTTCTCCCCGGCGGATCTGGAGCTGGATATCCTCCAGGGAATATTCGTCAGAGCCGGCGTAGGCAAAGCTGACGTTTTGAAATTCCACCTTGGGGGTATCTGCCTTAAGCGGCACATTCACAGGCTTTTCAGCAGTTTCCACGATGGAAGGCATCGTTTCCAGCACCTCGTTGATTCTGGCGGCGGAGGCGGAAGCCTTTGTAAACAGCACCACCAGGTTTGCAATGACGATCATAGCCAGCAGAATCTGATTAATATAGTTGACAAAGGCGATGATCTCGCCCTGGGAAAGATCGCCGATCTGTACCCGCCGGCCTCCGTACCACACAATCCCGATGATGGCGATATTCAAAATCACCGTGGTAGCCGGGTTCAGCAGCGCTGAAATCTTTCCCACACGGATAGCGGTTTTAGATAGGTCGTCGCTGGCCTGTTGGAACCGCTCCTTCTCGCTTTCCTGCTTGCTGAAGGCCCGGATCACCCGCGCGCCGCTTAGATTTTCCCGGGAGATCAAAGAAATCCTGTCCAGCTTTTTCTGGATTCCCCTGTAGAATGGGATGCTTCGGTTCATTACTAAAAAGATGACTCCCGCCAAAAACGGCGCGGCCACCAAGAAAATCAACGACATTTTTAGGTCGAGGAGCATCGCCATCACAATGGCGCCGGCAGCCAGAAACGGAGCCCGGATCACCAAACGGATCAGCATGGCCACAGCCTGCTGCATTTGGTTCACATCATTGGTCAAGCGGGTAATCAGGGACGGCGTGCCGAACTTATCCACCTCGGCGTAGGAGAAGGTATTGATGTGGCGAAACAGCTTGTTCCGCAGCTCCGTGCCGAATCCCTGGGAGGCGATGGAGGCGAAATACTGACACACCAGCGTCGAGCACAGGCCCACCACGCCCAGCAGAAGCAACAGTCCGCCCATTCTCCAGATATAGGGGCCGTCGTTGTTCTTTACGCCGATGTCAATAATATTAGCCATCACCAAAGGTACGATCAGCTCAAAAACCGCCTCGATCAGCTTAAAAATCGGGCCGGCGATGACCTGCTTCTTATAGGGCTTTAAAAATCGGGCTAATTTAAGCATACTGGTTCCTCGCGTTCTATGAGAAAATCTTTTGTTTTCGCGTTCTCAGATATTCCCGCGCTTTCAGACAAAAGGAGACGGCCTCAAGAACAGGCTTCCGCCCTGCCCCTGTACTCCGTCTCCCGCTGCTCTTTTATGGAGCTATGGAGGGGTTCCTTTTTCCTTAGAGACTCCCTCGGTTTCTTACCGCTTACTGCCTAAGAAAAACAGCGCCATGGTACCGGGGCCGGAATGAGCGCCGATCACCGGACCGATGGGATTGATATAGATTTCCTTCGGCTTGAATTTCGCTTTGACCTGATCGGCTACATACTTAGCATCCGCCTCGCTGTCCCCATGACTAATGAAGATTATCTGCTCCTTTGGGTTGATGGCAGTCTGAGCCATATGGTCCACCAGGGCGTCCAGAGACGCCTTCCTGCCCCTTACCTTGCCCATGGGAATCAGATGGCCCTCGACATCCACATGGAGAACCGGCTTGATATTCAGCATAGTGCCAAAGAAAGCTGTAGCCGGAGACACCCGTCCGCCCCGCTTCAGGTGGTTCAGGTCATCCACGGTAAACCAATGGCACAGGTTCAGCTTATTCTCTTCCAGCCATTGAATCACCTGATCGATGGATTTTCCCTTTTTCTTTTCCTGTACCGCGTGGTAGACATACAGCCCCTGTCCCAAGGAGGCGCAGAGAGAATCCACTACCTCGACCCGGTTATCTGGATATTTCGCCTGAAGCTCCCGAGCCGCTACCTTAGCGGAATTGCAGGAGCCGGACAAGCCGGAAGAAAAGGCGATATAGAGGACATCCCTGCCACGCTTTAACACTTCCTTGAAATAATCCGTATAGCGGTGCACCGTTACCTGGCTGGTGGTCGCACTCTCTCCCTCCCGGACAATGCGGTAAAATTCCTTGGTGGAAATCTCTCTTTCGTCGGGATAATGGAAATAGCTTTTCCCTTTCAGCTGAAATTCCAGCGGAATAACGCCTACCCCTAATTCCTCCACCATTTTAGGAGAAAGGTCACAGGCGGAATCCGTAATAATAATATAATCTCTCAACGTAAAAGCCCTCACTTTCGTAAGCTGACCGGTATAAACAAAACCTTTCTAGAAACGTTTTAATCCGGTTTATGTTATTTATTATACCCTATCCTCGAAATTTTGGGAAGAGGTATGCCTGCTAATTTTTGGTTTTTTCCGCTAAAGCTCATAAAACGGTCGATTTTAAACTATATATATCCTAGATTGCCCGCCATTGAGAAGAATTTTCAAAGGGGGATCGGGAAACAGGCGGATATAGATCAGCGAAAGCTGACGCCTCCTGCCGTGCCGGGTAGGAAAGCGCCGCGAAAAAGCCGCAGCGCTTAACCTGTTCTCGAAAAAGAAACTTTTCGTAACAGCCGGCGAAAGCTCTAAATGAAATTCCGGGTGTATTCGGTCAAAACCATGCGAGGAGGTCACTATGAGAAAAAGGGCTTTTTTAATTAACTCTCTGATGCTTACCTCCGCCGTACTGCTTTCCCGGGTCATCGGAATTTCCTTTCGGGTCTATATGAGCAATAAAATCGGCGCAGAGGGAATCGGGCTTTATCAGTTAATCTGTACGATCTTTCTGTTCGCCTCCACCTTTGTCACCTCAGGCGTCAGCCTAGCGGTGACCAGGCTGGTCACCGAAGCTCTCGCGCGAAAGGAGTATCAAAAAGCGAAAACCGCTGTGCGCAGGGCTCTGATTCTGGGGCTTTTCTTCAGCCTTTTGATGGGGGGCGCACTGTTTTTCAGCGCCGATTATATTGGCAATCAGGTGTTGAAGGATCCCCGCACTATTTTATCTCTGAAGATTCTGGCCCCCAGTCTTCCGTTCATGGCGGTATCCGCTTGCTTTCGGGGATATTTCTTCGCGGTTCGCCAGGTGATCAAAACCGCCAGCGAGCAGCTGCTGGAGCAAATCGCGGAAATTATTATTTTTGCCTTGGTAGTGAACTTTCTGGCGCCTATGAGCTTGGAATACGCCTGCTGCGCCATTGTGCTGGGAACGACCGGTGCGGAGATTTTTTCCTGTCTGTATTCTTTTTTGCTCTACTGGGGCGAGCTGGGAAAGCTCAGAGGCAAGGCTTCTAAGGGCCGGATAAGCGGCGGAATAAAAAAGCTGCTGTCCATCTGTCTCCCGGTCACCGCCAGCTCCTGTCTGCGCTCCGGTCTTTCCATGACAGAAAACATCCTAATACCGCCAGGACTGAAAAGAAGCGGCGCGTCCTATGAGGGTTCTCTAGCCGGCTACGGCATGATCACCGGTATGGTGATGCCGGTGATTACCTTTCCCTCCGCTTTTTTATCCTCTTTCTCCATGCTGCTGATCCCGGAGCTCTCTGAAGCCAATGCCGCTAACCACAAAAAGAATATCCACTATATCGCCGGGCGGGTTTTTCAAATCACTTTTCTGTTTTCTATTTTTATCTGCGGTTTTTTTGTTTTCTTTGCCAAGGATTTGGGGATTCTCATCTATCATGATTCAGCTCCGGGAATTTATCTCAGCGTGCTGGCGCCGGTAATCCCTTTGATGTACCTGGACAGCGTGGTAGACGGCATGCTCAAGGGTCTAAACGAACAGCTGAGTTATCTGTCCTATAATATCATAGACTCGGTCATGCGGGTTGGGCTAATCCTGTTCCTGCTGCCGCTTATGGGATTAAACGGCTTGATTGTGGTCATTTTTGCCAGCGAAATTTTAAATTCCACTCTCAGCATCGCCCGGCTGATGAAGGTCACACAGCTGAAAATGCGGTTTTTTACCTGGATTTTAAAACCCGCTTTAGCCGTCGTCTTTCCCGGCCTGCTTTTGATAGGGCTCTCCTCTATTTTGAGCAAGCTCCTTCCTGACGTTCTGTTCCGGGTGCTTTTCGAACTGATATTTACCGTGGGAATTTATCTTCTTCTATTATTCGCTATGAAAAGCCTGACAAAAGACGATATCCGCTGGTTGAAATCAATTTTCCGGCAAATGAAGCAATGAAGCAAGCTTTTCCCGCCCGTTTCCCCGCCTGATTTTCAGTGAACCGACATGCCGGCCTTCGCATATGAGAGTCCCTGGCTTTCTGAATTTTGACTTCCCCAAAAACAGCTCAAATGCCATGCAAAAAGTTTACAGATTATTCTTTTGAGCGCTTTGAATGTTTTGTTCTGAAAGGATCAAAAAACAATCGTGATTCTTCTTCTCCCTTATTGACACCATTCTATATCTAGTCTATAATGAGGAATGTATTTCGAATAACCCACAAGATATGGTATCAAAAGTGTTCAAAGGAGAAGAAAGAAGCATGATTGAACGTATTATTAAGAGGGACGGACGGGAGGTCCCCTTCGAGATTGACAAAATTTCCACCGCTATTTACAAGGCCGCTGAGGCAATCGGCGGCCACAACCGCGAGGTAGCCGAAGAATTGGCCAAACAGGTAGAAGACTACATTGAAAAAGAGGAGAAGATTTCCACCCCTACGGTTGAGCATATCCAAGATGTGGTGGAACGCACCTTGATTGAAAGCGGCCATTCCCGCACGGCCAAGGAATACATCCTTTATCGCGCCGACCGCACCCGTCATCGTGAGATGAATACCCGTTTGATGAAAATATATGAGGATTTAACCTTTAAAGCCGCCAAAGATAATGACATCAAGCGTGAAAACGCCAATATTGACGGAGATACCGCCATGGGCACCATGCTGAAATATGGATCTGAGGGCGCTAAGCAGTTTTATGAGATGTATATTCTTGACCCGGTCCATGCTAAGGCTCACCGGGAAGGGGATATCCACATTCACGACCTGGACTTTTTGACCCTGACCACCACCTGCTGCCAAATCGATCTGGACAAGCTGTTTACCGGCGGCTTCTCCACTGGCCACGGCTTTCTGAGAGAGCCCAACGATATCGCCAGTTATTCTGCGTTAGCGTGCATCGCTATTCAATCCAACCAAAATGACCAGCACGGCGGGCAGAG
>OHHQ01000592.1_pt1 | contig 18820 bp, 14 predicted proteins | sample 1568051 | NCBI WGS metagenome assembly OHHQ01 (sample SAMEA3879567, study PRJEB24766) | human gut metagenome | biome: human-associated habitat; feature: feces | place: USA | collected 1985/1987
CTGTGGGATTATTGCTATGATGATATTCAGCAGCGCATTCCTTATTCTCACCACTACCTGCCTTCGTGTTTTGCCTCTGAGCTCGACTCGTAGAGTCGATCCGTCCCACTAGAGCGGAACGGCTTTCGCCGTCTCTAAGGCAAAACACGAAGGCAAAAGACCGTAAGACAAAGACTGTAAGGCAAAAGACCGTAAGGCAAAGACTCGACCTGTTAACGCCGTGCGTCACGTTTTTTTGCTTGACAGCCAGATCCGCAGGCTCGAGACAGCCATTCGGCCCACAGGATGGATATATATATATAGCTCGACAACCTTCTCACCGATCAAAAGAGCTGTAGAACAACCAACGCACTAGACCGAATAGACAGCTTGACAGCCCTTTCCCCTACCCTCAACCGTGAGGCTTTCCGTCCTACAATACGCTATGAGCCCATTGCTTCGGAGTTATCTTTCCGAAAGCAATGGGCTCACGTGTTACATCAAATCGAAGCAATGGCTGCTCCGACTAAAATATGAACTTAATCTCTCAGCATCCCGCCGAACTTATCCTGGACGTTGGCAACGATCTGTTTGATGACGTCGTCGACGTCTTTATCCTGGAGGGTGCGGCTAACATCCTGGAAGGTGAGGTTAAAGGCGACAGATTTATAGCCAGATTTAACCTGTTTGCCCGTATAGACATCGAAGATGCGGACGTCTACGAGGAGGGCACCGCCTTCTTTGCGGATTTCGGCTTCAAGGTCGCTTGCGGAGACACCCGCTTTTACAACGACGGCGATATCACGGGAAACGCTCGGGAATTGCGGGACGTGTTCGAACTGTGGAATCTGTTCAGCACTCTTGACGAAAGGTGCAATCTCCACTTCGAGAACGTAGGTTTCCGCACTGAGGCCAAAGCGGTCCTGAACGGTCGGATGGATGGCTCCCATGAAGCCGATGACTTTCCCTTCATAGCTGATGGCGCAGCTCTTTCCAGGATGGAGGAAAACTTCCTTCGTCGGTCCATAGGAGAGGCCTTTCACTTGGAGGCTGTCCATGACTTCTTCAAGGGCGCCTTTGATGTCATAGAAGTCGATGGCGTCTTTAGCCGTATTCCAAGAAAGGGGGTTGCGTTTGCCGCTCATGGCAATGGCAAGGACCATCTTTTCTTCTGGGAAGTCCGTAAGCGGCAGGGTTTTCGGAATGAAGACGCGGCCCACTTCAAAGATGGCTGTCCGTTCGCTCTGACGGGCCTGGTTATACGCAACGGTGGAAAGCAGGCACGGCGTCAGTGTGGTCCGGATGGTGCGGAAATCATCACTGATGGGGTTGATGATCTGTAGGGCCTTGCGGCGGCTGTCATCAGCCGGAAGTCCGAGGTTATCAAAGACCTGGGCGTTATAGAAGCTGTAGGTCATGACTTCATCAAGGCCAATGCCGGTCAGGGTGTCGCGGATCATGTCCTTCACATCTTCAATGGGGGCCTGACCGCCACGGGCCATAATGAGTTCCGGCGTCTTCGATTCAATCTTGTCATAGCCATACATACGGGCCACTTCTTCACTGAGATCGGCACTGCAGTCGCAGTCCTTGCGCCAGGTCGGTACGGTGACAACCCAGCTGTCCTCGCCTTTTTCCTCGACAGTAAAGTCTAGGTTTTCGAGGATGGCTTTCATCGTTGCCGCGTCGATGTCGCAGCCAATGCGGGCGGCCAGTTTCGTCGGAGCCGCTTTGATTTCCACCGGTTTTTCCGGTACGGGGTAACATTCAGCCACACCGTGAACGGCTTTGCCGGCGCCAATTTCTTCAAGGAGATAGATGGCGCGGTTCAGGGCGTTATGGTTCAAGATGGTATCGACCCCGCGTTCAAAGCGCTGGGACGCTTCGCTGCGAAGGCCCAGGGCTTTTGAGGTCCGGCGGATGGTCGGGCCGTTAAAGGTGGCCGCTTCGAGCATGACCGTCTTTGTGGCGCCCGTTACTTCCGTTTCAAAGCCGCCCATGATGCCGCCAAGGCCAATGCCTTTTTCATCATCACCAATGACGATCATTTCCGGCGAAAGGGCGCGGTCCTGACCATCAAGGGTCTTTAGGTGTTCGCCTTCATGAGCGCGGCGGACGACCCAATGATGGCCGGCCACTTTGTCATAGTCGTAAGCGTGCATAGGCTGGCCCAGTTCCATCATGACGTAGTTTGTGACGTCGACAACGTTATTGATGGGGCGGATATTGACAGCGCGGAGAAGTTTTTGCATCCATTCAGGCGATTCCTTGATTTCAAGGTTTTCAATCATGCGCAGGCCAAAGCGGCTGCATACGTCGGTGGCGACAATATCGACGGTGGCGCGGTCACTCGCTGGGGTTCCTTCCCCACTTTCCGGTGCATAGTCCGGTAAAGTCAGTTTCGTTCCGAGGACGGCGGCACATTCGCGGGCAAGACCCAGCATGTTGAAGCAGTCACCGCGGTTTGCCGTAAGGTCAATATCAAGGACGACATCATCAAGACCAAGGACGGCTTTGATATCGGCCCCAATAGGTGTATCAGCAGGGAGAATAAAGATGCCGTCGCGCTGCTCGGGAAGAAGCAGTTTGGCGTCGATGCCCAGTTCTCCCGCGCTGCAGAGCATGCCGTTGGAATCAAGGCCGCGCATCTTCACGGGTTTGAGTTCCATGCCGTTCGGCAAATGGGAACCGACCTGAGCTACAGGGACTACATCCCCTTGATGGACGTTCTGGGCACCTGTCAGGATCTGAACCGTATCCCCTTTTCCGAGGTCCATTTGGCAAACCCAAAGATGATCGGAATCAGGATGACGCTCAATAGTCACGACTTTGCCCGTAATGACGCCTTCGATGCCTTCACCCAGGTGAAGGACCTGCTCCACTTCGAGCCCGACGCGGGTAAGTTTATCAGCAAGAACTTCCGGCGTAACCGGAATCTCTACATATTTTTTCAGCCAATTGATTGAAGCTAACATAACAAGCGGCCCCCTTATTTAAACTGACGAATGAAACGCAGGTCATTTTCAAAGAACAGGCGCAGGTCATCGATACCATAACGGAGCATGGCAATTCGTTCGACGCCCATCCCGAAAGCAAACCCGCTGACCTTTTCAGGGTCATAGCCGCTCATGCGCAGGACGTTGGGATGCACCATACCGGCTCCGAGGATTTCGAGCCAGCCGGAGTTCTTGCAGACGCGGCAGCCTTTGCCGCCGCAGATGACGCAGCTGATGTCGACTTCGGCGGACGGTTCCGTAAAGGGGAAGAAGCTCGGACGGAGACGAATCTTGACGGAAGAGCCAAACATTTCCTTGCAGAAGAGTTCCAGCGTCCCTTTGAGGTCGGCCAGACTGATATTTTTATCGATGACAAGGCCTTCGACCTGGTGGAACATGGGGGAATGGGTTGCGTCATAGTCATTGCGGTACACCGTGCCCGGGCAGATCATGCGGATGGGGCTGTTGGGCGTACGGGACTGCATGGTACGAGCCTGTACAGGAGAGGTCTGGGTCCGCATGAGGAATTCATCGGTCAGATAGAACGTGTCCTGCATGTCGCGGGCCGGATGATCCTTAGGCAGGTTCAGTGCCTCAAAGTTAAAATAGTCATTTTCAATTTCAGGACCTTCGGCGACTTCAAAGCCCATGCGCATGAAGACCTTTTTGATCTCACGCAGGGTGAGCGTCACAGGATGCAGATGCCCTTCGGCTGCCTTGCGGCCCGGCAAGGTCACGTCAATCTTTTCAGACGCCATTTTTTCTTCAAGCTGGCGGGCTTCAAGCAGTTTCATTTGGTCAGCAATGCGGGCTTCCACCTTGCTGCGCACTTCATTCACCATTTTGCCCACTTTTGGACGTTCTTCGGCGGCTACACTGCCGAGACCGCGCAGGATTTCGGTCAGGGCGCCTTTTTTGCCCAAATACTGCACACGGATGTTTTTCAGGTCATCCACACATTTGACTTCGCCTAAGTCCTTGCGGATCTTTTCCCGCAGTTCCTCCAGTTTGTCGTACATACCAACGCCTCCTAAAAAAAATGACCTCCACCCCGGAAAAGGGGCGAAGGTTCGCGGTACCACCCTAATTTGTACTTCATTGCGGCCGTAACGCAGCCTGCGCCATCCCTACTCTGTTCAGGACGGATGCTCCCAAGTGAACTTCCCTCTCGCTTCTGTGCGCAGCTCCCACCTTGCCTGCGCTCTCTGGGACACCAGCCAAAAGGTACTCTCTTGTTCATCACATAAGTATGGAATTAATAGAAGTATTATAGCATTATGGGAGGAGGAAGGCAAGGGGCGGCCAGCTATGAAGAACCTCGGTGCACAAATCGTGCCGATTATCCAGAGCAACGTGCCTCCATTGCTTGCTTCTTATGATTATGAATGCAATGGCAGCATGACGATTCATACGAAGCTGCGTACCACACTCTCATTTCACTGTCGCCCAAAAAATATCACCGTCTTTCTGAGTAAATTCGTGCAGCGAACTTACTCAGAGGGCAGCGACGATAGGAGCATTCAGAGTTTCCTCTGCCGGCAAAGCCGGTGCTCCAAGGTGAAACCACAGAGTGCGAGTCGGATTATCCCTTACATCCGCCTAAGTTAGAATCTGGCGGATGCAAAAGTAACGGAACCGTTTTTGTGTACGATGATCTTGCAAATAGTCTTTCTTAGCAGGATTATAACCAGCGAGCTTGCTTGCGGGAGTGGGTAGTGGATGAAAAGAGGCGTTTTTCCCCCGACGTCTCCACATAAGCAGTAGCGGGGAACACTTTTCGCTAGTTCGAGGCTGCCTGTAAGCACAGTCTGCTGTGCTTAGCAGTCCGTAGAACCGTGTTATCGAAAAATTTATTCAGTCCCCGCCCGAAGGGCGGTTTAGGGCGCGCCTTATTATCGGTATTAAATGCGGATTTTATAACCTTACATCATCGTGTACCATTACAAATAAGGAATTATAACGAAAAAGACATGCCGCTATGCAGCATGTCTTTCAAAATTCTCTGGCAGGAGTACTAGGATTCGAACCCAGATCCACGGTTTTGGAGACCGTTGCTCTACCATTGAACTATACTCCTATGGAGCGGAAAACGAGATTCGAACTCGCGACCCCCACCTTGGCAAGGTGATGCTCTACCACTGAGCTACTTCCGCATAAAAAGTGGTGCCTCAGCGCAGAATCGAACTGCGGACACAGGGATTTTCAGTCCCTTGCTCTACCAACTGAGCTACCGAGGCATTGGCGACCCAGGACGGACTCGAACCGACGATCTCCGCCGTGACAGGGCGGCATTCTAACCAACTGAACTACTGGGCCAATCAGTCACCTGACAGATATAGATGATACCATAGTTTTTAATACTTGGCAAGCACCTTTTTAAAAAACTTTTCGCATCAGGCATGGAAACCTTTCAGCCTTTCTCCTCTATTTCAAACGGAAATAATAGGTCTTTGCCGTCATGTTCTTCGGGTTGCTTGTTGAATGGATTTCAAAGATATTAAGGGAACGGATGAAGTCAAGGAATTTCTTATATCCATAAACACGCACGTCAAAGTCCGGATATTGGCGAATGACGAGATTACCCAAATAACTTGAACTGATCCAACCATTATCATTGGAATTCTCATCGGTAAGTTTGATCAGGGCACTGCGGATGGCCCGCACTTTTTTATTGCTTTCCTGAACCGCTTTGCTGGTTTTTGCGTGATTTCTTGGTTCAGCAGGTTCTTCCTGAAGCGCTGCCTGTTCGGTCTCAGGCATATCTTCCCGTTTTGATTCTGCATAAAGGACGTCAAGATACAGGAACCGATTGCAAGCAGAGATAAAGGAGCGCGGCGTCTTGCTCTCCCCCATCCCTAAGACATACTTATCCGATTCACGCAGGCGGGATGCCAAGCGCGTAAAGTCGCTGTCTGATGAGACAATGCAGAATCCATCAAGCTGGGTCCGGTAAAGCAGATCCATCGTATCAATGATGAGAGCCGAATCACTTGAATTTTTGCCGCTTGTGTTGCTGTACTGCTGTACCGGCTGGATTGCGTTATCGAGAATGGTCGACTTCCAGCTCCCCATCTGCGGACTTGTCCAGTTACCATAAATGCGTTTATAGATGACATTCCCCAGATTGTTTGCTTCTGAAAGGATGATATCGATATATTGCGGAGAAATATTTTCTGCATCAATGAGCAGTGCAAATTTTTTATCTTGTTCCATAGTAAAAAGCTCCTTATGTGGATGGTTCGTTGTGGATAGTCTTATTATACAGGATTTATAGGAGATAAGAAAGGGAGAGGGAGTGTTTAGGTAGATGCTCAGCGCTCAAATCGTATCATAGACTAAATAAGTGGGAGACCACAGCTGAAAGGAGACAATCTAATCTGGCCTGGATGGAAGTTGAATTAAATTTCCAAAGTGCAGCCAATTTTTACTTTTTCTTCATTAAGTTTTCATACATTTCTCAAAAAGAACAACCCCGCAGCTGCGGGGAATACAGGAGTTCGCTGCTAAGTCTAGGTTTAGTACAAGGGACACCCCTGCATGCGCGGGGAATACGTTGACCCGGCTGCGATTGTTGCTCAGACGAAGGAGTCATCCCCGCATGCGCGGGGAATGCTTATGGAGTAGTTAGCTTGTAAGCAGCCTACCTTCGTAGTTCACGCCAGCCGTTGACGTTTAGAACGATAAAAAAGAGTGTGGTAAAAAGAAGTGTTGCTTGTAAGAAGTATTCTGAAGGGAAAATCACAAGACAAACGAGTGTGATGCCAATTCCAGATACGCCTGTCCAAAAAAGTGTGATGGGAAGTGCCATCAACAAACCAAGTAAAGCCGTAATTTTTGAATTAGACTCCATGATGATCACCCCTTTAGGTTCATCCCCGTATGCGCGTGGAATACTCGCAACGTTGATAATACTTGCACGGAATTCCTTTGAATATAACGTCATTGGGTTTTGGGTCATCATACATATCAGTGTATATCTCGCAAGTACATTTTTGGTATTCCTCAATCGTCGTAAAAATACAGTCTTTGCATTGCTCGCAATTTTTGGAGTTGTCGCTCCATACTTCGCTATCATAACGGCTGAGATTCTCTTTCTTCATAGACGTCCTCCCTTATTTTTGGCTATCAGCAACTTCAAGGTCAATGTATATCTTGCTTGAATTTGTGTTTTTTTCAACCTTCGTTATCAAAAACACCGTCCCGCTTTCAAGATAATATCAGCTTCATCACTAAAAGTGCTTTGGCCTGACAGCCCATCCCAATTCGAGCCGCTACCATTCCCAAATGCTGAAAATGGGGTTCATTCCCGCATACGCGGGAAAATACCCTGGGAAACGGGAATGGCGGGATGGGTTCTTAGGTTCATCCCCGTATGCGCGGGGGTATGTGTCAACATTTTCTCGGGAGATCCCTATAAGATTGTGTTGCAGCCTAATTAAATGCGGAAAATGGAACTTAAGTGACCTATTGCTGTACTGCTGGCCGTATAGCCACCAATTCCCCCATTTCTAATTCCCACATGTGGAACCATGGGAGATTTCTTCAGTGCGCTTCTCAAGGCCTTACGCAGTTCCTCGCTCTTCGGTGCTTTTACGGGCTTGAACTTGCTGGACAGCGCTGCTTCAAGCTCATCATTTTGCAGGCCCGCAAGGACCTTGGCTATGGCTAAGCAGCCTTCCTTTCCCCAGCGCTGGCCTTGCTTTTTCATCCGGTAGGAATACTGTCTGGGGCTTTTCTCGCACGTCCCATAGCACCTCACCGATTTCTCTAGTCCCTTACGCATAGAATGGGGCTTCAGCATGTCCCAATTTCTATTCAAGTAACCTCAAAGGCGGAAGACCTGGTGACGCTCTTCCTTGGTCTCTACAAGGGTTTCTGCCGCATTGAGGTACGCATCCACCTTCTCCCTATTAAAAACTGTCTCAGGACGCGTAAAACGTCGTTCTGAAGGCCCTTGGGAGCGAAGCTGAGCCGTGTCTTGACCTTCTGGTTCACATGGTACGGATCCACGAAGAACTCAAACTGACCACACTCTCCTGCCATCCGCTCAAACGAGCTTCTCACGTACCCTGGTCCATTGTCACTGTTGCAGATAACGATGGTCTTCTGAAGGTTGTAGTAGCTTTCCAAGAAGCGTTCCAGCTGCATCTGAACCTTGGCAAGGTCTGTATCGACGAACTCACGCCTATCTACAAGTCTGTGCCTCTTCCCGTTTCCTTCCTGCTCCACGCCCACATCCAGCTGAATCCGGTGCAGCTCATTGTATTCCTTCTTTCTGGGCTTTTCCTCAGGTTCCTTGCTCTCCAGAGACGGATCTTTGCCGTTTACCCTAGAGATGTAGAGCCCATCGCCTTCGATATAGAGCGTGTCAGGCTTAACAAGCTCCCCATCCGGCTTTGCGTCAACGGTTAGCATGGTCTCTTCATACTTGCTGTATCTCCGGCCGGCGTCTCTTACTAGCATGGCCACCTTCTGGTGGCTGATGATCACTGGGGAAAGGATCTTGATGGACTCTTCCACAACGCGGTAGACGGACCTTGCAGCCAGCTTGACCACACAGAACTCAAGGTAGGGCGTGTACCTGCGGTAGCGCTCAAACCCCAGATGCCTATCAAGGGGATAGAAGGCCTTTTCTCCCTCCTTCTTCACCAACCTCCGTTCGTAGGTCAAAGGACCAAAGATACCTTGAATGGTGCGTGCATCCTTGCGCTGTACCTTATATCCTTCTGCCTTGAGGGATGCAAAGAGCTCATCATTAATTCGCTCAAAGGCAAGGGCAATCATGGCGATAACGGTGTTTAGGAGAAAGGTCCAGAGGACCTTTTCCATCTCAATTTCGTTCTTAGACCCTTTTATTATTTTGATGACATCTGATACAATCTTTTCCATGGGAGACCTTCCTTTGTTTTGATATTCGTGCCGTTAACACTATCTTAACAATAGGGGCCTCCCTTTTATTCTGCAAGGACTATTTTTCCCTACCGAAAAACATTTTACGCTTAGTTATCCTTTGAATTTACATATCTCTCAAACAGGGCCCTGGGGAGCCCTTTGACTTTCATTGTTTGATTATCCTTTGAATTTACATATCTCTCAAACCAGTCAGGCAAATCGCTGACGTCAACGTCGGTTTGATTATCCTTTGAATTTACATATCTCTCAAACACGCGGCCAAGCGCTCTGTGTCCGATGTTTGTTTGATTATCCTTTGAATTTACATATCTCTCAAACATGTTGAAGTCTGGAACTTGCGTGGCAAGTGTTTGATTATCCTTTGAATTTACATATCTCTCAAACTCAGACGCCAGAACGGAGTCAGCGACAGCGGTTTGATTATCCTTTGAATTTACATATCTCTCAAACGGGAGGGCAAAACCGTGGATGACGCCGACGTTTGATTATCCTTTGAATTTACATATCTCTCAAACTGAGACTGCAGCTCTTTGGCCTTACTGACTGTTTGATTATCCTTTGAATTTACATATCTCTCAAACTCGAACGTGAAGGTCAACGGCATAGCGTTCGTTTGATTATCCTTTGAATTTACATATCTCTCAAACTATTCAACAACAGCACCCTGAGTATGACAGTTTGATTATCCTTTGAATTTACATATCTCTCAAACGGCAAAAACTACACCGGAGATTATTATCAGTTTGATTATCCTTTGAATTTACATATCTCTCAAACGAGCATTATCAAAACTTACACAGCAGGAAGTTTGATTATCCTTTGAATTTACATATCTCTCAAACACCTCCTAAAGGTCATTTTTGTGGTTAAGGTTTGATTATCCTTTGAATTTACATATCTCTCAAACTTTGTTGGCCCGACGGATCACGGGCAAGATGTTTGATTATCCTTTGAATTTACATATCTCTCAAACGGATTCCATTAAACGCAACCTAGATTTTGAGTTTGATTATCCTTTGAATTTACATATCTCTCAAACCTCCACGTTCAGCAGTCGATGCGGAGCATGGTTTGATTATCCTTTGAATTTACATATCTCTCAAACATTATTGTCATTCGCATTTCAGACAGCAGGTTTGATTATCCTTTGAATTTACATATCTCTCAAACACCTCCACCCTTGCCGCCATTGCCTTTTTTGTTTGATTATCCTTTGAATTTACATATCTCTCAAACTAACCATTGCTCGTGGCTGACGGAAATCCTGTTTGATTATCCTTTGAATTTACATATCTCTCAAACTTCATATTTCAAGGCTTTGAACATCGTTGAGTTTGATTATCCTTTGAATTTACATATCTCTCAAACTGAAGCTTCTGGAAGAATTCGCCAAACTGTGTTTGATTATCCTTTGAATTTACATATCTCTCAAACAAATGTAGTAAAATTGGGAGAAGGTGAAGGTTTGATTATCCTTTGAATTTACATATCTCTCAAACTCGACCGGCTCCTCGGGGGCGAGATTAAGGTTTGATTATCCTTTGAATTTACATATCTCTCAAACACATCGTCTGCTATGACGATATGATATTCCGTTTGATTATCCTTTGAATTTACATATCTCTCAAACGTCTCTGGGGCGAAACCGTCCAGTCCGACCGTTTGATTATCCTTTGAATTTACATATCTCTCAAACGATGAGCTTTCGGATACGCTAATGAAAAAGGTTTGATTATCCTTTGAATTTACATATCTCTCAAACTGTGATAGGCAGTAACACAGTGCTATACCCGTTTGATTATCCTTTGAATTTACATATCTCTCAAACCTAATCTTGATTTTCGTCCCGGGCTGGATGGTTTGATTATCCTTTGAATTTACATATCTCTCAAACGGGAGGGCAAAACCGTGGATGACGCCGACGGTTTGATTATCCTTTGAATTTACATATCTCTCAAACTAATGTTGACCTCTTTGGCGAGGGTTTTGAGTTTGATTATCCTTTGAATTTACATATCTCTCAAACCGGCTAACTTACCGGAGCTTCAGGAGCTTGGTTTGATTATCCTTTGAATTTACATATCTCTCAAACACTTAACGGCTTTTGAAGAGTATATGATCAGTTTGATTATCCTTTGAATTTACATATCTCTCAAACATGACGCCAAAGGGTTTGAAGTGGCCGGGGTTTGATTATCCTTTGAATTTACATATCTCTCAAACAACGGGGCCTTACGAATCAGCAAATAGCCGGTTTGATTATCCTTTGAATTTACATATCTCTCAAACGGAAACCAGCAAGCAGCAGCATCTCTCATCGTTTGATTATCCTTTGAATTTACATATCTCTCAAACGCATTCAAGGCTCATCGAATGCCCTCCTATGTTTGATTATCCTTTGAATTTACATATCTCTCAAACTGCAAGGAGCATTAGTAACAAGCAGAGAAGTTTGATTATCCTTTGAATTTACATATCTCTCAAACTAGCCAATCAGCGCCTTCGTCAGATAGTCCGTTTGATTATCCTTTGAATTTACATATCTCTCAAACACATCAGCCTGTATGAACAGGAGCTCAACTGTTTGATTATCCTTTGAATTTACATATCTCTCAAACGCCATCAAGGGTGAGATCAGACCGACCAGCGTTTGATTATCCTTTGAATTTACATATCTCTCAAACGACAGTATAAGGCAATCAAACAGTTTGTAAGTTTGATTATCCTTTGAATTTACATATCTCTCAAACACATGTCGTGATGCTAGCCAAGAATCCAGGTTTGATTATCCTTTGAATTTACATATCTCTCAAACAGTGTTATTATATTCTTTTCAGCTGCATTTGTTTGATTATCCTTTGAATTTACATATCTCTCAAACAACAAACTCATCAATCGTGACCGGCAGGCGTTTGATTATCCTTTGAATTTACATATCTCTCAAACCCCATTTCCGCGATAGATTCTTTGACCCGGTTTGATTATCCTTTGAATTTACATATCTCTCAAACCGCCAGCCATCCGACAAGGATTGCACAGCTGTTTGATTATCCTTTGAATTTACATATCTCTCAAACGTATCGGTGTCAATGTCAATGCCGTATTCAGTTTGATTATCCTTTGAATTTACATATCTCTCAAACGCCATCCCGACTTACATCCTTGAGTCTGGAGTTTGATTATCCTTTGAATTTACATATCTCTCAAACTGGCGTGAGGCCTGCTCGATGATCAAGAAGTTTGATTATCCTTTGAATTTACATATCTCTCAAACGGCCCGAATGATGGGCAGCGGAGTTCTGAGGTTTGATTATCCTTTGAATTTACATATCTCTCAAACTGAAAGGGCTTATATCGGAACATCGGAAAGGTTTGATTATCCTTTGAATTTACATATCTCTCAAACATCGCAGATAGCTTTCGTTCCGTCAAAATAGTTTGATTATCCTTTGAATTTACATATCTCTCAAACAGCACAAGGAGTTGAGAGTCAATGTCTAACGTTTGATTATCCTTTGAATTTACATATCTCTCAAACCTCAAATTTGATCAACGGATTATCATTCCGTGTAGATAAATTCAAAAGGTGCTAATTTATAATACACATAAATCGTTATCTATAAGAACCCTCTTTTCCTGATGAAACAAGGGATATCGGCGGTTATCTATAAGCAAAAATTTAAGGTCATGAGCCAAGGCCGTATCCACAAAAAGCTGTATTTCTTCACTAGAAAGATAGCTTCGAAGATTGACTAGAATAAAGATTTTATCTCCTTCAAAGCGTGAAATAAGATCCATAAGAACAAAGATTTTTTCACCAAGTCCATTATAATCCAAATTAATAGTGATTCCCAAGGCTTTTAAGAGATTTCCAACCGTTAATTTTTCGCAATCTATTTCAAGATCTAGACTCATGGCGATTTCTTCCGCTAGGTGTTCCATTTGTGCTAACAGAATCTGTGTGTTTTCAAATAAAGGCCCATTTGTAGCTTGAAATTCCATTCTTTTTTGGATCTTCGTAAGAAGCATTTTGGGAACTGAATCAATGGATAGGTAATCGATTAAAATTTCAAAAGCTTTTTCTAAAGGAACAGGCTTATCCTTATCAGAATAGATGGCTTTTCCATTATTTCCTTCTTTGATCTGCAAGACCAAGTCATTTATAATTTCGAAGAACTGATGAGGATTTTCAATAATGAGGGTGGGAACGGAATAATCTTTCCATGTTAAATTGATTTGATAATCTGGAATGAGGAGCTTCACAAAACCACCACCCGTTCATCACTAGCGAGTACATCCGTCTCAAAACTTCCCGCAATGCACTTAATATTGGAAAACTGCTTTTCCGTAATCGATAAGAGCTGGACCAATCCATCCTTGGGCTTATTTTTTAGGAGGATGGAAACAATGGCCTCTTCTTGGCCTTTATTTAGGATCATCCGGCAATAGACGGATTCCTGCATCATAAAAAAGCCATTCTTGATCAATAGCTTGCGAAAAGCTCGATATTCCCGTTTATCTTGCGCCGTTATTGTTGGCAGGTCAAAAAATACTAACAGTCTCATAAATCGATAGCTCATATTTCATAGATCTTAATCTTGGAAGTATCACACTTCTCCAGGGCTTGAAAAATGCTATTTGCATAAATATTGATAGCATTTGCTAAAAATTGTCTCGAGTCATCAATATAGAGAATCTCCTGAAAAAGGTTGATAATCTCTCGCTTTTCATCTTTTGCAAAGGTTGTTGGATTCATATTATAAACATAGCGGTCGACAAGGATGCGAAAGGGTTCCATTAAATCACAGCTAAAGTTATAAGGATTATAGGTGTTTTCATGAAAGATGCCCAGCTGCGTCAGATAGCCAGCAGAGACAATCTCACGATTGAATAAAGACAAAAGCAGAGAATAGCCATAATTAAGTCCTGCATTAATAGGCGAATCGAGGTCCCTGGTAAAGGAATTACCAAAAAGTGCATTAAAATAAACTTTAGCTGCATGGCCCTCCCTATTATGGGCGTCAGCCGACACCACATCATCAAGATACGACATGAGCATCTTGCTCTGTTCCTTCTTTTCCAGTTCATCTAGGAACAGGGCTTGCTGCCTAATTTTCGCCTTAACGATACAATCCCATACTTCATCTTTGATTTCTTGCGACCAGATCATTTGCTGCTTGATTTTTCGGATAGAGTCAAATCGTGCGTGCAACGGCAATAGACTGGACTGTGGATTATGGGCCTTATCACAAAAGATAAGATTGACTTTCCGATTCATCAGTTCGGACAGTAAATAGGCCGTTATCGCAACTCCTGTATTTTCAATGATAAGGGTCTTGATTTCATCAATGAAAATGCGCTTTTTAGAAACTGCTGTCTGGACTTCTACATAATTCATGCAGAAGTCCAATTTGCAGCGTTGCGTGATGACGATTGTTCGATAGCTCATAAATACTCCAAAAGATTTTGTGATTTACTAACAAAAAGTCCAGATGCTGATTGCTCAACAAGCCGAATATCGGAATATTTTTTTGAGAGTCCAGTTAAATCTGCGCTGATCATAATTCTGGCAGCTTGAGCAGAACCGTTAATGGATTTTAAATCGCAGCCAGAGCTCCGACAAGTTTTAAAAATTGATAAGATATTCAATAACGTTTGAACTTGTTCCTCTGGAGATAATTTAGTAAATGTACTTCTTCCATTAGTCAGCACATCAAATTGTGTGGAGAAGAACTTATTATATGGGTTATGTTGAAGTTTTTGTAAAAATAGTTCGTATAGGTTCAAGTTATCTTCCACCGTAATCTTATCAAACTTTTCCACAATCCTTAATTTATTATTTTCTTTAAATTTACGTGCAAAAGACTCCATCGCCTTAATATAACATTCTATCTTATGAGGTACAATAAGAGGTACCATAGCATGACACAACACCGATTTTCCCTTACTAGACTTTCCTCCAATGGAAAGATAAAAACCATCGATTGAAATCATGGAATTCAGTTTAATGTGCCTTGTTCCCATTGGAAACATTATATTTATCACCTTTTGTTTATCTTTTTGTAGGATTTCACTGATTGTAGTTTGTGCATAGTCCGTTAAGAATTCCTTATCATGGTCAATTCGAGCTTTATACAAGCCTTCTACAGGAATCATCATCAATTTATGTTGAGTCTTTTTATCTTCTAGTGTAAATCGAACAAGGAGATAATAAGCTGCTGTCGATTTGTCATAGCCACCATATTTTACCACGTCTAGTCCGGCTTTTCTTGGTACAAGACCGGTTGACGCTTTTAGTGGCTGAATATCAAACAGGCCTTCCTTTCGATCAAAAGAGAACCGCGTGAAATGAATATTGTTCTTATTTTGCTTTAACATTTTAACAATGCGGCCAAGATCCTCTTCTCCATTCCAAGCTACAAAATTACCATTTTTAATAGAATGCGTAAACAACGTCTTGGTCTTGACGGAATAGGGCTGGTTCACCATAAACCACCGGCGATTAAAGCGTTCATGATAGACATTTCCTGTTACAATCGCAAGAAATGCGTCCTTTGCATGGTGCAGGTCATTGATATTCCTCGATTTTACGAGACCAAACTCATGCCGAAAATCAGAAGAAAGCCCTGCCTTGGAGTAGACAATCTCCGTATCAGGGAACTTCCTTTTTAGTAAGATTGCCAAGGCCTTCGTGGATTGTCTTGTCTCAACAAGCTGCCGATTGATGAAATCCCACTTTTCATCATCTGTAAAGGGAGTGCTCCGCGTCAAACGCTGATACTTCTTGAGGGAAATCAGGCCATGGTTATAATAAGCATCCCAAAGAGGCTTCATTTTATTACGGATAGCAGCATCAAGAGGATATCGACTGCTCTTCTCTCCATTAATTTCCGATTGAACCAACACCTTGTTATCAAGACTATCGTCCTTGACCATGCTTTGGGGATAGATATGATCAATATTATAGAAGGACTGGTCCTTGATATGCTCCAACTTGATAGGGTCCCCGGTATACATATCCCTTCCAAGCTGCGCAAAGTATAGATAGAGCGCATCGCTTTGCAGCTGTCCATCGCTTTTGTTTTCAAGGATTTTTTCAAGGAAATCTACCTCCTGCTGAAAATCCTTGCGGATGGACCTATAAAGATTCTTGATTTGTTCTCTTCTTGTTACGCTCCTTTTCTTTTTGCTTTCCCCATCTCTTGCCATTTCGATAAAAATGCGTTTTGGCGCCGTCCCACAGGCTTTGCGTATGTCATTTACAACGGCAAGAGTTCGATAGATAGGACGTTTGACAGCATTTGAAATATACATGGAGTCCAGAAAATCATTCAGGGAAAGCTGCGCCTTGGCATAGTATGCTTCCTGCAGCTTGGTAATTTCATCCGAAAAAGTATAACATTCAGATAAAAGCTGCATCAAGTTATCATTGGTATTCCACATAAAATCCAAAATGGAAGCTCGTTCCCCCGTTTCCTTATGAACTCCCTTTAGGCCTGTGAGGAACATTTTGGAAAGCCGGCCAAAATCATGCTTTCGGAGCCTTGAAATATGCTTTACGTCGTCAGCAGTGAGCGTTCCATAATTATTGTTCAGCCAAAGACGGACGCGTTTTGTATCATCACTATAGGTCATACGCTCCACAATGCGTTCCACATCATCACGAGTAAGAACGCCACGCTCCATGAGCGATTTAAAATGATGGTATGTATTGTAATTGCTATGGATGGTAGTATCGATTCCCGTCAATTTACCATGCTTATCCAAGGCACCCAAGGAAAGCAGGAGATTCTGGATATCCTTTACGGTCACTCTTCTCTTCTTTTCAAAGAGGCCAAAAACCTGCTGTTTTACATCTACAGAAATAGGATAACCATCAATTCGGATATTATTGATTTCATTGAGGATCATGAATTTTTCATAAATAAGGGAGTCAAGTGGCAAAACATCTTCACCGGGATAATAAGTGCAGGTATTCGTCATTCTCCGAATGAACGCTTCTTCACTTTTATCAAGGTCAACTTTGTCGTTAAAATTCCACGGATAGATTTTCCCTGCTTTTCGTTCCAGCCAGGCATGCTCTGAATTGTCCTTGCGCAAGGGCCCAACGAAATACGGAATCCGAAAGGTCATGATGGAAAGGAGCTTATCTTGATTGGAGATGGCATCTTTTCCGCATTGGGTCAAAAAAGGCAGATAAGAAGCGGCTTTATTCAAAATAGTCTTTAGTTCATAATAGTAAAGCTGGTAAGGGATAACCCTGTTTTCACCTGATACTTGTTTCGGCATAAAGGAATTGTCTGTAAGACGCTGAATCATTTCATCAAAATCAACCTTATCAGCTTCACTGCATTCGATGTTCTTTACCTTTCCAAGGACATACTTGCAAAATTCTTCTTGGGTTGCCTTATTTTTGGGCAATGTACCCTTGACTTCTTTTACATGATAGGAATATGCGACATAGTTTTTGGTTGTTTCACTATCTACGTTTCGAAAAATGTCATCATATTCCTTTGCTAGATAGGTCTTCACAAAATACTTGAGCTGTGTCAAGTCATGGTGATGCTGTTCATAGAGCTTTACTTTCGATTCGGAGATTGTTCTGCCATCTTTGAGAGCATGTTTCATGATGGCCCAATCAAACAGCCTCCTAATATGCGCAATCCATTCACACTCATCCGGTGTAAGCGTTCCTAAGATTTCCTCAATTGCATCTTCCTTATCATTGAGTGTAAAGGAAGCATCATTACTTTCTTGAGGAAAAAGTTTATTGACCTTGACCTTTTTTCCTGCTAAAAGTTGGATAAGTCCATCTTCACTGATATTGGCATCAAAATTATCCTCCGGCTTTTGGCTGCCAAAGATCAGAGACTTCAAGGCTTTATACTTATCGTTGACGGAGTTTCGTGAAAGCAGGGTCGCTTGGAGTGCTTTTGACTCACATACCCAAGGTGACACCCCATTATCGGAAAGAAATGCCAGAAACTCAGGATAAAAGGCGTCAAAACTCAGGACATCCCCAATATTATCCTTATCCACTTCATTGAGGAAATGACCACGATGAGCAACCAGCCAGGCAACAGCCAAATAAACAAGCCGCGGGTCATGCTTTTCACTGCTTTCCATAAGGTCCACAATGAGATGATGGATGGTTGGATAGTCAGAATAATATTCCTTATCCGTATAGGTCGGGTCATTAAAGAAAATATGTTTATCCGTTTCAGCCACATCATCCCGCCATAAAGCGCTCTCATGAAGTCTGATAAAAAAACGTGGATCAATGGGACTAATCACGGGAGCAAAGATTTCTTGAACCAGTTTGACACGCTGTTGCCTGCGGTCAAGGCGTCTGCGGCTCGTACGAAAGCTTCTCCGTTCAGCTGATTGATTCCCCGCAGCAAACACGTGGGCACCCCACATCGGTTCGCCTTTAAATTTGAGCAAATGGTACGATGGGTCGGTTACGGCATATCCAACAGAATTTGTTCCTATATCCAGACCAAGATAATACATTTTTCCCATGTTGACATCTCCTTAAGATTATGCTAGAGTAAACATGTAAATATCCTTTAATTTACATATCGAGTTCAAATAACGTTTTTACGAAGTCGCCGGTTCGTCCGGCAGCACAGTGTGTGCTATGACCTGCTTAGGCAGGTCTTTTCTTTTTTCATTGCTGTTTGAAATTGACTGTATTTACTGTCTATTCATTATATAAGGAATCATCTTATAAAGCAATCTTTTGAAGTACTAAAAAAATGACATCTTCCATTATCTTCATATAGACATAGAAAATGGTTCTATAATTTATTTGGTTCTATAATTTATTTTGGGGCGCTAACGTGACCGTCCAGATGCGTGTCCTCTCAGCGCCTACTTTTTTCAATAAAAAAATAGGCATATGCACTCAAATCCTCTACAATTAAAGTGAT
>OHHQ01000594.1_pt1 | contig 18785 bp, 12 predicted proteins | sample 1568051 | NCBI WGS metagenome assembly OHHQ01 (sample SAMEA3879567, study PRJEB24766) | human gut metagenome | biome: human-associated habitat; feature: feces | place: USA | collected 1985/1987
GATTCTTTTAGTCATTTGCAAAGGTACGCGTTTCTTCGATACTTGCAACCCTTCCGGGCTATTTTTTTATCACTTATCCTCTTTCTTATCAATAGGATAGGTTATCCTTTACCAAACAAGCGATTCCTTCAACGAACCTCCCGCTCAAGCGTCTAAAAAACGCAAGATCTAAACGATCGTTTAGACTAGTCGTTTTCGGGTAAAACAAGGGTGCTAAACGACGGGATGGACTTTAATTAACACTATTATTAATATTAAATTTTGAATTTATGAACAAAAAGTTTACTACGCTTTTGGCTAGTGCTATGCTTGCGACGGCTTTTTCGGCTAATGCTAAGCTGGATGTGGCGAAGGGTGCTTCTCTCTTGTTGAAGACAACGGAAACTTATTTGTCAGTGTCGGCAAACAAAGAGGATGGGACTTTTGGTGCGTTAAGCATCAAGACAACTGAAAGCCAACTCAAGTCTCTTGAGACTTTGAATCCGGCTATTTGGAAAGTGACAGCTAAGAAATCCGTTCAAGGAAAGACTGTTTACTCGTTTGAAAATAAGGTAACAAGCCTTCCTCTCGCTGTTGATGCTTCTACGGCTATCGACATTAAGGATGAAGATTATTCTACAAAAGTAGTTGAAGCTAAGGGTGTCACTTTGGGAGGTAGTGCTACGGAGTGGACAGAGGAGACTATTAATGGAACAGATTATCTTGTTTCTTATATTGATGGTTCAACCGTAATTTATATCGCTAAGAATGGCAAGGGTAATCTTTATTTGGAAAAGACTGCCCTTAGTGATGTAAAGACTAACAATATCGTTCCCTTTACTAAAGGTGATATTAGTAAAGATCCGATAGACTTGAAGGCTAATGACTTGAATACATTATTACGTTCGGTTGATGCTAGTGATAATGTGGCTAAAGACTTGTTCTTTGGTTTGAACATGAATCCGGAGGTAACATCTGGATACAAGAATCATTTGACCGCTACTTCTTTGAATGCTCAACCCTCAACGGTTGAGGCAGAGGCGGCAGCTGGTTGGGTGTATCTTCAAGCAAAAGGTCTGAAGGAAAACGGCAAGGATGCTTATGTAGTAGTGGATACAGTCTATTATGGTAAAGATACGGAAGCTAAGCTTTTGACTTACACTTACGACCATAAAGAACATGGTGATAAGGCTAAACGTTTGGATGGCTCCTATAAGTTTAGATTTACTTATAATGCGGCTGAGGATAAATTATATGCTCAAGTGAAAGAGGTTGCTCACCCAGTGACTCCTGAGCAAGTTTATCAAACTGCAGGAGCAACAACGGATGATGCAAAGGCTAAAGCTTGGGCAGCTTTCTTGAAAGCAACGAACAACTCTACTTGGCAATATTTGACAAATGAGGCTAATCAGTATAAGTCTTCTAATATCAAGGCTGAAGAGTATATTTATATGGCTCAATTGGCCGGAACGAATGTACTGACTGTTAATATCGAAAAAGATGAGAACGGTAAAGGTACTCGTGCTAAGGGTGCAGTTGCTTCCAAGGATCAAAATGTTACGATGAAAATCGGTACAAGTTTCACGGGTTTGACATTGACTACGATTCCTGACGGTGTTTATACGATCAAGTATAAATTTACAGGTGGAAATCAGCCAGAGAAGAATGGCTCTTACGCATTGGCAAATTTAGCCGGAGATCCGGGTTACGCTTATCAAGCGACAAGACAGAATTTCGAGCATATGCCTGCCGCTCAATGGGTTGTTAAAAAGAATGGATCTTCTAGCACGGCTACGGTAGCTATTGCTAATCGTGAGTTTAACGATCTGTTAAAGACTGCTTCTATGCAATTCTTTGCGGTTAAGGGTAGTGATGATGTATTCTGTTTCTATACAGATAGAAATGGTAGAACGTCAATTGATACATTGGCATTCACGAAGGTAGCTGATGAGTTGGTTAAGGACACTAAGTTAGGTTATAAGTATGTATCCGCTAATGAGGCTAAGATTCAAACTTATACATTCAACTACTTGCATGGTTTGTCATTAGACAAATATCTGTTCACTCCTGCCGGCAAGGACTCTATCGTACGTGTAGACGAGAAGGATGGCAAGTCTAACTTCCGCCTGACGTTGGTTGTAGAAGATGATAAGTATGGTTTCGGTGATGGTTTGGTAAGAAACGCTTATTATATTTCAGATGGTAGAGGTCGTTATATCACTTATGATGAGGTCGCTAAAAAGTATATGATGAAGTCTGAGCCTACCTTGTTCTTCTTGAAAGAGAATAACTGTAATGAAGACGGCAAGACCTACTACGCATTGGTAGAGGCTATGTATCGTACGACTTACATAACTAAAGAAGATGCGTCAAAATGGTATCCTGGATATGCCGGGGCTAAGACAACCGACGAGGGTGTTAAGACATTCGCAAAGTATTATTCAAAGAATGGTAATCCCACGTATAAAAATATAGATGGTGTCGAATATTTGTGTTATCCGGGAACTGAATCTCCTGTTGTGACTATTATGTATGATAAGGACGGTAATCTGCAGATTCGTGATAACAGTAAAGTGAAATACTTTGCTTATCAGGCCAATAGTGACGGTGTGATTGCTTTGTTGGAGGCTGGAGAGGATACAAAAGAATCCAAAAACTATGCATCTGTTAAGGTATCTGTTGATGATAACACCTTGGATTTGACTCAAGGAAACTTGAACGATAAGTTTACTTGGGGTAGCCAAAACGAGATCCGTACCTCTGCTTTCGCTGTGGAGATCGATGACTCCCCATTGTATCGTCGTTTCAACAACGCGGCTTTAGGCGAGACTGAGACAGCTGATAGCTTGTATTTCGTAGAGAAGACTCGTGGTGAGTACTTGATGGATGAGTGGAACAAGAACTTGCAAGACAAGACGGTTGATTACGCGGGTATCTGGAGCAAGGATAAGGCTAAGGGTAAATTGGCGTTCATCGTTGACTCTGTTTGGGTAAAACGTGGCTTGGGTAATATCAAACCTCAATATTTGATCTCCGTGGCTCGCAACGATCAGGCCGGTACTCCGGGTGTTCCTTGTACATACGAGCATAACCACTTTGACAACGCGGGTAATCCTGTTAGTGCTGCCGAGTGCTCTCACGCTACCAAGGCTCATGCCGGTTTCCACTATGGTAAGTATTTGGTAAGCTTTGGTGACTCTGCCGTAGCTAATAAATTGAATACTCCGTATATGGATATCGATGGTGGTTACACTCGCGTTGGTTTCGTGAAAGCGATCCATTCAGGTGACAGCCTATTTATCTTGGTGAATGAGTTCAAGGATATGGATCCGGCTAAGCTGGATGTGGCCGACATTATCGCCGCGTACACGAAAGCGAAGATCAACACGAAGTATATCGTGAACTTGCAAGGTGACAACCACAAGAACGTAACTTGGTCTTTCCGTTATGTGACTCCTTCTAAGGAGGCTGGCGTAACTGCTGAGGAAGGTACGGCTAATGAATTCTTGTTCGAGTCTAACATCTACAATGAAAACGCTACATCTGTCCGAGGTAATGTCTATGTAGGTAATGACGTGAACAAAGGTACCATCTCTATGGAAGGTAAGGCTACTAAGGGCTTTAGTGAGGCTGTTGCCGGTTCAATCGCTCCTCAATTTGGTGCGTGGTTGAAGATGCAGAATGGTTGCTTGGTATTGACTCGTGGCGATTCTCAGTTTAGCGCTGCTAAGACAGGTTCTGACGGTGCCTTGATCTTCAACGCATATCCAAAAGCAGAAGAGGATGATATGGTAACATCTAACGATGAGGTAGCTGTAGAAGGCGTATCCGTAATCGCTGGCAACGGTACCGTAACCGTTCAAGGCGCAGCTGGTAAGTCTGTCGTTATCACGAATATCTTGGGTAAGGTAATCGCTGAGACAGTTCTTACTTCCGATAACGCTACAATCTCTGTTCCTGCCGGTATAGTAGCAGTGGCAGTTGATGGTGAGGAAGCTGTTAAGGCTATCGTTAAATAAGAATTTAACAAAATAAGATAATCAACAATTCTCGTGCGGGTATCGATCCAAGTAATCCGTGACGGATGAACAGGCGGGAGTTGGATTAATATTAATACTAAAGTAATAAATTAAGAGGTCCGTAAGTACCTCCGTGAGGAAGGAGTACGGATAAAGAAACAAGAGGATGCGTCGATATAATGTACGCATCCTCTTTTGTGTTTATAGCGGGTGCTGAGGATAAATCCTGTTTCTACTTGCAAAAGAACGAGATAAGCAACGGCACGCTGATCTCGAGGATAATCCCGTGAATAATAGCCACAGGTACGATATTCTTTCCGGAATACCGGCTGATAACCGGAAGGCAGACATCCATAGAATTGATTCCCGCCACGGATACCGGAGCGAATTTACCAAAGAAAGAGGCATACAGAGGTGCCCCGAACAAAGCCAACATTTCCCGGATGATATTAGCCAATAATGCGATAGCCCCAAGTTGCGAAGCGATCTCTATCCCTGCCGACGCCTCTTTCAGTTGTACGATAAGCAAGGAGGATAAGGAATAATAAGCGAATCCGCTTCCTACAGCCATACAATCATATATATTCCACGAGGTCAATAACAAACTCGCCGCCGCAGAGAATATTAACGTGCCGATGATCGTAAAGAACGGCAGTAACAAACTGGAAAACCGGATATCCTTTACCATCTTTCCTAATTCGGCGTTTGCTCCCAGATTCAATCCTACTTGGATAATGAGGGCGTATAGCAAGAATTGCGGTAGTTTTTCGCAATAAGCGGAGATAGTCGTGTTGGCGAAGGTTCCGCAAAAGATTCCCGCCGTGAAACATAAGATAACGATTAGGTTATTTTTCATTGAGACCTCCTTTCTTGATAAATAATTTATAAGCGATAAAAGATGCTACCAGACTTCCCAATACTCCGCAAATAGCAAGTATGGCTGCTTGTATTCCGAACTCACCAATATTATTCAGCAAAGATTGGTTGGCTCCTATGGTAATACCGAATATGAACAACATCGCGAAAATCGTATAGGAGATGGAATGCTCCAATCCCTTGAAAGCGGGGAAATGCCGGAATAGATAACCGACGCTTATCCCCAGACCTAATAGACCTAGAATGATAAACATAAGCATATTGTATTTTGAGATGCGCAAGACATCTTTTCTCCGGAAACGAAGCATACGAATACTCCCTCTTTTCCGCAGAAGTTAAACTTGAGTGCAATTAAGACCTAGATGTAGGTGTAAGAAGAGAACTATAAAAAGAAGTCCTCTCAAGAAGAGTATGGATGGATTTAGACAAAACCGCTGAACCAATGAACATGCACGACCGTATTGCCCGAGAAAGCCCGGGTATACCATCTTTTTGAGTTGTTCAGAAGCTTCTTGTTCATCTTTTTTGTATCATTGTTTGATTTCCGGCGCAAAGGTAGCAATAAATTAGAGATTCTAAAACTTTTCGTAGAGTAGGATATATATAGGGGCGCTTGGCTTGAATTCCGGATCTTTTTATGTACATTTGAAGCCTTACCCGCTATTGGGTCAACTAAAACATTGTAACTATGAAAAAGAAAACAGAAAAAGAAGAGATGTATATGAAGGAATTGCAAGATCGATATATCCGTTTCGACTGGGCCATCAAACGTCTGCTTCGCCAGAAAGCGAATTTCGGAGTGTTGGAGGGCTTTCTTACCGTGTTTTTGGGGGAGAAGATTAAGATCGAAGATACCTTGGGAGGCGAGGGAAACCTGCAAGATATAGATGATAAGTCCAATCGGGTGGGTATCAAGGCAAAGAATATGGAAGGTGATATAATCTTGATCGAGATCCAAAATACCCGTGAGCTTTATTATTTGGAACGTATACTCTATGGTGGGGTGGATGCGATCACGGAGTGTTTTCATTTGGGAGAGGATTATTCCAAAGTGAAGAAAGTTTATTCCATCAGTATTCTCTATTTTGATATAGGTGTAGGGAGTGATTACCTGTATCGTGGTCAGAACCAGTTTATAGGTGTACATACGCACGATCATTTGCGGATGAATTCCAAGGAGCGGGGTGCGATTGTCAAGCGTTTTTCCTCGGATATTTTTCCTGAGTATGTTTTAGTTCGTTTGAATACGTTTGATAAGGTAGCTGCTACTCCCTTGGAGGAATGGATGCGATACTTGAAAAATGGAATTATTACAGCTGATATGACTGCTCCCGGTATGGAAGAGGCACGTGAGAAATTACGTTATTATTCCATGTCTCCCGCTGAACGTTATGCCTATGACGAGCATTTGAATGCGATCATGATACAGAACGATGTTTTAGATACGGCGAGGTTGGAAGGCTTGATGGAGGCTCGTGAGGAAAACAAGATAAAGGGTCGTGAGAAAGGCCGTATCGAACAAAATAAAGAGAACGCACGCTCCATGAAAGCCCTAGGCTTATCTCCGGAGGTGATTCGGCAAGTGACGGGTTTATCATTAGAGGAGATCGAACAGATATGATTAAAAGATAAGATTGGTTATGAGGAAAAGAATGATTTTAACAGCATTGGCAGCTGTCGCTATCCCTACGTTGTTGATGGCGGCGGATGAGGCGAGATTGATGCGCTTTCCGGCTACAAATGGTTCAGAGATTGTTTTCTCGTACGCCGGCGATTTATATAAGGTCCCGGCTACAGGTGGTGAGGCGCAGCGATTGACATCGTATGTGGGATATGAGATGTTTCCCCGTTTCTCCCCGGATGGCAAGACGATCGCTTTTACGGGACAGTACGATGGTAACACGGAAGTGTACACGATGCCCTCTTCTGGTGGTGAGCCATTGCGCGTCACTTACACGGCAACGAATAGCCGTGATGATCTGGGCGATCGCATGGGGCCGAACAATATCGTGATGACTTGGACACCGGACGGTAATGGTATTGTTTACCGCAACCGCATCAGCGATGGCTTCTCCGGTAAATTATATACGGTAAATAAAGAAGGCGGGCTTTCCGAGGTGATTCCCTTGCCCGAGGGCGGCTTTTGTAGCTATTCGCCCGACGGAAAACAACTGGCTTACAACCGGGTAATGCGTGAGTTCCGTACATGGAAATACTATAAGGGCGGTATGGCCGATGATATCTGGGTGTATAATCCGGAGAAGAAAAGTGTAGAGAATATCACGAACAATGAGGCGCAAGATATCTTTCCGATGTGGATTGGTGATGAGATCTATTTCCTCTCGGATCGGGATTACACGATGAACCTGTTCGTTTACAATACGAAGACGAAACAAACAAGTAAGGTGACGAACTTCACCGAGTACGACGTGAAATTCCCTAGCAGCTTCGGTAATACGATCGTTTTCGAGAATGGAGGCTATATCTATAAGATGGATGCGGCGTCGAAGAAACCGGAGAAAGTGAACGTTACCCTTGCCTCTGATAATGTCTACGCACGTAGCGAGATCAAGGATGGTTCCAAATATATCACGAGTGCCAGCCTCTCCCCAAAAGGTGAGCGTATGGTGGTGACAGCTCGTGGCGAGGTATTCAATATCCCGGTAGATAAAGGGGTTACGAAAAATATCACCCGTACTCCGGGAGCGCACGAACGTGACGCTCAATGGTCGCCGGACGGAAAACATATAGCCTATATCTCCGACGCTACCGGCGAGACCGAGTTGTATCTCCAAGATTCCGAAGGGGGAGATCCTATCCAGCTGACCAAGAATAACGATACGTATATCCGTACCTTCCAATGGAGTCCGGATGCCAAGAAGATTGTCTATACGGATCGGAAGAATCGTATCAATCTTTTGGACGTATCTAACAAACAGCTAACAAATATCTCACAAAGTCTGTTAGGTGAAGCCCGCAACGTAAGTTTCTCTCCGGATAACAATTGGTTGACTTATTCCCGTGTGTCCGATAATAATTTCTCGATCGTCTATGTCTACGATATCGCGGGTAAGAAAGAATATCCCGTGACCGATAAATGGTACGAGTCTTATTCCCCGGTATTCAGTGCGGATGGCAAATATCTGGTATTCACTTCCGCCCGTGATTTCAATCCTACGTATAGCCAAACGGAATGGAATCATGTATATAATAATATGGGGGGCGTATATCTGGCGTTATTGTCTAAGGATACCGCTTCTCCGTTTATGGAGACAGATGCGGAGGTAGCCATTGAATCTACTTCGGCGAAAGCAGATGCCTCCAAAAAGGACGAGGCAAAGAATGAGGCTTCTACCCCGGTCGTAAAGATTGATATCGAGGGGATCGCAGATCGAATCGTTAAGCTCCCGTTGCCGGGATCGAATTACTATGATCTTTATTCCGATGGAACGAACGTGTATTATTTCACGAAAGGCGGTATGAAGATGTTTGACTTGAAGAAACAGAGAGAGGAAACCGTTAGCGATGCCGCTATGATGGTTGATCCGGCTGGCAAGAAAGCTGTTTTCTTTAAGGACGATCAGCTATTCGTAACCGATATACCGAAGGGTAAAGCGGATTTAAGCAAGCCGGTTAATCTGGCGAATATGAAGATCACGGTAGATTATACGAAGGAATGGGCGCAAATCTTCGATGAGGCTTGGCGTGCTTTCCGGGATGGTTTCTATCTGGAGAATATGCACGGCAAGGATTGGAAGGCGATCAAGGAGAAATACGCCGCCCTTCTTCCTTACGTGAAAACACGCTTGGACTTGAATTATATCATTGGCGAGATGATCGGCGAGCTAGGAGTAGGGCATGCTTATGTGAATCCCGGTGAGGTGGAAAGCCCTAAACGGGTATCGATGGGTCTGCTAGGTGCTGAGGTTTCTCGGGATAAGAGTGGTTTCTTCCGCTTGGAGAAGATCCTGCCGGGAGCTTCTTGGAGTAAGGAACTACGTTCTCCGTTGACAGAACCGGGTGTTGAGGCGAAGGCCGGAGAGTATATCGTCGCTATAGACGGGGTTCCTACGAATAGCGTGAACGATATGTATAAGTTGTTGATCGGGAAGGCGAACGTTCCGACCGAGTTGTCTTTGAATAGCAAGCCTCAATTGGCTGGCGCTCGTAAGATCGTGATCAGTCCGTTGGCAGAAGAATATTCTTTGTATCACTATAATTGGATTCAAGATAATATCAAGAAGGTAGATAAGGCGACAAACGGTAAGGTCGGCTATATCTATATCCCGGATATGGGGCCGGAAGGCTTGAATGAGTTCTCCCGCTATTTCTATCCGCAATTGGATAAGGAGGGTTTGATTATCGATGATCGTGCGAATGGAGGTGGAAATGTCTCCCCGATGATTCTGGAACGTCTGTCTCGTGAGCCGTATCGTTTGACGATGCGCCGGGGTTCTTCTTTGATCGGAACCGTGCCGGATGCCGTACAGGTTGGCCCGAAAGTTTGCTTGATCAATAAGTATTCCGCTTCCGATGGCGATTTATTCCCGTGGGGTTTCCGTGCGCTTGGCTTAGGTAAATTGATCGGGACCCGTACTTGGGGCGGTATCATCGGTATTAGCGGTCCGCTTCCTTATATGGACGGTACGGATATCCGTGTGCCTTTCTTCACGAGCTATGATCCGAAGACGGGTAACTGGATTATCGAGAACCATGGTGTAGATCCGGATATTTTGATCGATAACGACCCCATCAAGGAATGGAACGGTGAGGATCAACAATTAGACCGTGCTATCGAGGAGGTCATGAAACAACTAAAAGACCGCAAACCACTAGCCCCTGTTCCCGCGCCAAGGGACTGGAGCCATAAATAACGAGAGGCTATTTGTAGAGACGGGGCGTGCCCCGTCTCTACAAATAAATAAATAGTAAACGGATTAAAACTTGCAATCTATCTATGGAACGATTCGCAGCCATTGACTTTGAGACCGCTAATGGAAAGCGGAGCAGTATTTGCAGTATAGGCATCGCCATATTGGAGGATGACTGGGTAGTAGATAGCATTTACACCTTGGTACGTCCTACCCCCAATTTCTATACCCGTTGGACCACGGCCATACATGGACTGACCGCCGAGGATACGAATGACGCGTTATGTTTCGAGGAAGCGTGGGAAAGCATCGCCCCAAAACTAAAAGACCTCCCTCTTGTCGCCCATAACAGCCCGTTTGATGAGGGATGCTTGAAAGCTGCCCACGAGGTATATGACTTGGCTTATCCGAAATATCCCTTCTATTGCACTTGCCGTCTATCCCGCAAGATGTATCCATTTCTGGTAAATCATCAGTTGCAGACAGTAGCCGCTCACTGTGGTTACGACCTTACCCGACATCATAACGCCATGGCAGATGCTTACGCCTGTGCTCATATCGCCCTTACGATGATGCGGGAAAAAGAGGTCGATACCTTAGAGGCGCTTATGGCTTCCTGCTACTCTAGGTAACTATGGGGTGTTTTTCCCGGCTATTTTATCCACCACGACAGCGATAGCGCCATCCCCCGTCACGTTGCAAGCGGTGCCAAAACTATCCATGGCAATATAAAGAGCGATCATCAACGCTTGCAGTGTCTCATTGAACCCCAGCATGCTTTGCAAAATACCTAAAGCCGCCATGATAGCCCCTCCCGGAACCCCCGGAGCCGCTACCATCGTAATTCCCAGCATCATGATAAATCCGCTGAAGTTGGAGAAGGTAACCGGTTCTCCCGCCATGATCATGATAGCCATCGCGCATGCTACGATTTTCATGGTGCTACCTGCCAGATGGATCGTGGCGCAAAGCGGAACGGTAAAGATCGCTATATTCTCCCGTACGCCATTCTTGACAGCCTGCGCCAGTGTCACGGGAATCGTGGCGGCGGAGGATTGGGTTCCCAGAGCCGTAGCGTAGGCCGGTAACATATTCTTCAAGAGGCGGAGCGGATTCTTCCCGGCTATGGCTCCGGCTATCGTGAATTGGATCAATAACAATAATACATGTAAGACGAAGATGACTATGATAACCTTCAGGAACATCGTGATAATACTCATGACTTGTCCGCTTACGGTCATGTTCAAGAAGATACCGAAAATATGGAGCGGTAATAACGGGATGATAACCACCTCGATCAGCTTGATGATAATTTCCTTGAAATCCGTGAAAGAGTCACGCAGGGTGGTTCCCGCTATATTAGAAAGCCCTAGGCCAATCGTAAAGGATAGCAGCAGGGCTGTCATGACATCCATTAAAGGCGGCATATTTACCACGAAGTAAGGGGTCAGCATGAAATCCTCCGGATTCTCCATCGCCGTGAGTTCCGTGTTGGTCGGTAGTATGTGCGGGAATATAGCCGATCCGCTCAGGAACGTGAAGAAACCCGAGAAGACTGTTGAACCGTAGGCGATCAAGGCGGTTATCAACAATAGCTTTCCGGCTCCTTTGCCCAGATCTCCGATAGCGGGAGTCACCAGCCCCAATATGATCAAAGGGATGGAGAATGATAGGAAGTTGCCGAACAATGAATTGAAGGTTACAAAGATACGTGCGATTCCTCCCGGTAAAAACTGGCCGAACAATACGCCGGCGGCGATAGCGATAACGACTTTAGTTAACAATGATACTCTGATCTTCTTCATGGTGTTGCTTTATTTTGAAGCCAATGGCGGCCATCGTAATACTCATCAACGGACTGATCAGGTTAAAGAAGCAATAAGGAAGATACGTCAGGGTCGCTACGCCTAATATCGTGGCTTGCGTCATGCCGCAGGTGTTCCACGGTACCAGCACGGACGTTACGGTTACGGAATCTTCCGTCGTACGGCTTAACAGGCGACTCTCATATCCTTTTTTCTTGTAAATATCCTTGAACATATTTCCGGTAAGGATAATGGATATGTATTGGTCGGCCGTAACGATATTCAAGAATAAGCCGGAGAATACGGTAGACGCTACCATGCCGATCCTCCGTTTCATAAAGCGCAGGAATACGGACGTAAGGCTTTCCAGCATACCGCTGGCCGTCATGGAACCGCCGAAGCACATGGCGCAGATGATCAGCCAGATCGTATTCATCATACCCGCCATACCCCGGGTAGCGACCAAGCTGTTCAATGCCTCGTTGCCCGTATCGATCTGGGTACTCCCGTAGAATGTCATGAATAATCCCTTAAACAGGGAGGAGGCATCCGCTGCCGACGCTCCCGCTACCTCTTGCAATAAATGAGGCTGGAAAAAGATCGCGAACACCCCGGCCATCGCCGTCGAGATAAACAAGGTGATCAAAGACGGTACTTTTTTGGCGATTAATATACCCGTTACCACCGGTACGATCAGTAGCCAGAGCGAGATATTAAAACTTTCGTTCAACGAGGCGGCGAACTCGGCTATTTGCCCGGATGCGTTCGAGGTATGCGTAAGACCCGCTATGGTGAAGATAATCAATGTGATCACCATAGAAGGTATTGTCGTAAGCATCATATACCGGATATGGGAGAACAAAGGGGTATGCGTTACGGAAGAAGCTAATACCGTCGTGTCCGAGAGCGGTGAGATCTTATCCCCGAAATAAGCGCCCGAGATGATCGCTCCGGCTACCCACCCCGTGGCGAAGCCCTGTGCCTCGCCGATACCCATCAAGGCGATACCGATCGTGGCGATGGTCGTCCACGAGCTACCCGTCATAACGGATACGACCGCGCAGATCACGCAACAAGAGGCAAGGAAGAAACTCGGATGGATGATTTGCATCCCGTAATAAATCAAGGTCGGGACGATACCGCTGATCATCCAGCTACCGGATAAAGCGCCAATCAACAATAGGATAATTATAGCTGTGGCCACTCCCAATATGTTTTTACATATCGCCTCTTCTATATCACGCCATTTGACTTTGCAGAAGATCATGGCCAAAAGGGAGGCCACCGCCGTGGTGGTAAGTAATACGACTTGGCTTCCGCCGCTCAACGCGTCGCTGCCAAAAGTACGTATGGTTACAAACAAAAGAGCTACCAGCACGAGGATAGGCACTAGTGAAAGTAGAGGGGAGGGCATCTTCTTAAGATGATTTTCCATTGTTTATTCAGTCGCTTAAATAATGATGGTGCGAAAATACGAAAAATACCGTGAACAACGCTATGAATTATAGATTGATTTCCTTATTTCACAGTCTTTTGGACGATCTTATAACCGGTTGCCGCTATAAGAATGCTCATAAACGGGCTAACGATATTAAAGATGCAATAAGGAAAATAAGTCCAAGTAGATACGCCAAGGATTGTAGATTGCGTCATGCCGCAAGTGGTCCATGGGATCAGCACGGAGGTGACGGTGACTGAGTCTTCCGTTGTCCGGCTAAGCAGGCGGCTCTCGAATCCCCGTTGCTTATATACTTCTTTAAACATTTCGCTGTTCAGGATGATGGCGATGAACTGGTCCGCCGTACAGATGTTCAAGGATAATCCGGACACGACGGTAGAGGCGACCATACTGGTGCGGCCTCGCATGAAATGCAAGAAGATACGTGTGATACTCTCCAGCATGCCGCTAGCGGACATGGCCCCGCCGAAACACATGGCGCAAATGATCAGCCAAATCGTATTCATCATCCCGGCCATTCCCCGGGTAGAGACTAGAGAGTTCAAGGCCTCGTTGCCTGTCTGTATCTGCGTGCTGTCATAGAAAGTCATCAGCAGGCCTTTGATATAGGCGATAATCCCGCTATCCGTGATCCCGGAAATCTCCAATAAGGCGTTTGGCTGGAAGATCAAGGCGAATATCCCTGCGAGGATGGAGGAGGCGAAAAGTACCACGATGGAAGGTGTCTTCTTGGCGATCATGATTCCGGTAACAACCGGTACGATCATAAGCCAAGGCGTGATATGGAACGAGCCTCTCAAGGCCTCGGAGAAGGCGGCTATCTGGGAGGCATCCGCTGTCTCCCTCGAGAATCCGGCGATGCTGAATACGATCACTGTGACGATCATAGAGGGAACGGTCGTATAAAGCATATACCGGATATGCGTGAAAAGGGGCGTGTCCGTTACGGAGGCCGCCAATACCGTCGTGTCTGATAACGGTGACATCTTATCCCCGAAATAAGCGCCCGATATAATCGCTCCCGCTACCCACCCTGTACTGAAGCCTTGCGCCTCGCCAATCCCGATCAAGGCGATCCCGATGGTGGCGATGGTCGTCCACGAGCTACCCGTCATGACCGATACGATACTGCATAGCAGGCAGCAGGCCACGAGGAAGAAATCCGTTTGCATGACTTGCAACCCATAATAGATCAAGGACGGCACGATCCCGCTTACCATCCAACTGCCCGATAGGGTTCCGATCAATAAAAGGATGATGACAGACGGCGCTATCCCATAGATGTTACGGGCGATTTGCCCCTCGATATCTTCCCACTTGATCTTGCAATGGTAGACGGCGATCAACGAGCAGATCGAGGTGGCTATCAACAGGACGATCTGGCTGGCTCCTCCAAGGGAATCGCCCCGGAAAATATAGATGGCTACGGCCAGCATGATGACTAATGTCACTACGGGTAGTAAAGAGATCGCAATGGAGGGTGTCCGGGGCTTTTTTGCCATGGGTTTATTCACGTCGTTTATTATTTATCATGGATAATCCGAATAAATTCTTTATACGGACTTGCCTTGTGTTATCGATTCTAATTAATTTCGCTGCAAAAATAAAAAAGGATTCGGATAGGAGGGTAACTTATGGTAGTAAATAATCGGTTAGGCTATTTATTTGTCTTTTTGGGGATGAGTATGGCGCTATATGCCCAGCGAAAGACGGAAGCGATCCGTTATGGTGATCTGGATCAATGGGTGGTACGCCGGATCACGGAATCGGCTATTATCGGTAAGGAGACGAAGACGCTTTACTGCGTTGGTCCTACGGATACGATCGCCGGGAATAAACCTTATGAGCCGAAAGGTACGCCTTGGGGCAGCTCTAACGTGATGGCAAAGGTGAGCGGGATCACGAAAGCCAGCGTGAGCGTTTACCCCGAGAGACGGGATGAGGGCTATTGCGCCCGGTTGGAGACAGGTATAGAATCGATCTCGGCGATGGGTATCATGAACGTGAAGGTGCTGGTTGGGGGATGCCTCTATCTCGGCCGTTTTGTGGAACCGGCGAAGAATTCCTCGGAGACGTGGGGGCAGATCGTTTGCGGCATACCCTTTCACCAAAAGCCTACGTCCTTGTTGTTCGATTACAAGGTGAAACTTTCCGGTGAGCCGAACCGTATCAAATTGAGCGGTTTCAGTAAGAAGTCGGAGGTAAAGGGCCTCGATATGCCTTTGGTCAATCTTTTTCTCCAGAAACGCTGGGAGGATAAGGACGGGAATATATATGCCAAGCGTATCGGTACGCTGGTAGTCCGGCTGGATAAGAGCACGGATTGGATAAATGGCGCCTCCTTCACGATCTTATACGGCGATATCACGAAGTGTAGCGATTATAAGGAATATATGGGTTTTCAAATGGGTGAGTCCGCTCGTTATAGCTTAAACAGCAAAGGCAAGAATGTCCCCATCCAAGAGATTGGATGGGGTACGGAAGACGATGAGGTGACCCATATGATCCTCGAGTTTTGTTCCAGTCACGGCGGCTCGTATATAGGCTCTCCGGGAAATACCTTTTGGGTAGATAATATCCGGTTGGGATATTGATCCTATTATCGTTGAAACCCTATGGTATTTGTCTCCGGTCTTGAAACGGAAGCCAACAAATGAAGCGTAGCTTGTTTTATTCTATGGTTTCGTGATCAGAATATAATAGTCTGATATTAGCCTCTAATATTCTGAATCCACTCCCATGATCGTGCGGCATACCATATTTGGGGCCCGATTTATAGCTCCCGATTCTTATATCATACATTATCTTCCCATCGGTTAAGAGTGATATAAAACGTTCAAATGATGGCTCTGTATATATGTCGGCTTTATTGAAGTAGAAGAGTTCCTTACCTCCTTCTTTTTTCGTTTGGGCAGTTACATATAATAAGTTCTTTAGCTTCTTTGTTAGTGCTTTTTGAATGTCTTGATAGGTGTAACCTACGCTACAATCTAACAGCTCTTTTGTATTTAAGTCAAATACTCCTATTAATATTGTCTTGGCGACAGGGTTGTTTAGGAGTTTAAAAGAATATTTCTTCATATATGTGTTATAGCTATTTGCAAACATAGACGTATGCAAGCTATTTATAGATGGTGCATCTTCATAAGGTGTGCCAAATTTATCTTTTAAATAAGCATTCGCGCGTTTGGGAAATGAGGGGCTTTTAGTGAATAGGGTAACGTAAGAGCATGAAGCGCCGCGATGAGATTTTATTTCGAATCCAGCAAAATCGGGCTCGTCTAAATTGTTCTCGACAACTCCGATGTAATCTTCAAATGTTTTTCCAATCCCAGTATTGTTGGCTCTATTGCTTGGGACAAATCCCAAGGATTTAACCTCTTTGAACTTTGAAATAATAAAATCTTTATTCTCCATAACGTATTATATTAAATATGAGTAAGTCAATAATATCTCTATCTTTGGAAAAATCTTCCTCTGATATGAATAGCTGTTCTATGGTAATGTTGAAATAGTGGCATATTTTATAGATCTGACTAAGGGTGTACTTATGTGGAAATTTAGGGCTTTCTATACTCCCTATTAAGCCCGGAGCCACTTCGAGGAGATTCGACAACTCTTTTTGGCTAACATTGTTGGCCTCTCTTAGCTCCTTTATCTTAAGGATGATTTCAAGTTGATACTCGGTCTTTCTAATCATTATTGTTATTTTTGTCCAAAAATATAGTTTTATATAGGCTTATGTACTCACAATATGTGAGCAATTGAGTATATTTGCACTCACATAATATAAGTAAGGAAGGTATGTACAAAAGAACGATTGATAATAGGTGGAGCTTTAAGGATGCCGATACCAAAGAATTTACTCATTGCTATCATGCGTATCCTGCGATGATGATTCCCCAAGTAGCAAGAGCTCTAATAGAGGAATATAAGCCAGAGGATGGAGTTGAGCTACTTTTTGATCCATATATGGGAAGCGGTACATCGTTAGTTGAGGCTTCTATAAAAGGTATAAACGCGATAGGAACAGACCTTAATCCATTGGCTAGATTGATGAGCCATGTAAAAACAACCCATTATGATTTATCTTGTATCAGAGATACTTTTTCAATGATGCAAGCCTTGTTCTTTGAGTATTCTGAAGATAAGGTCAAGAATAAGAACTTCGATAATATTTCTAATTATACTTATTGGTATTCTAGAGATAGCCTTTTGCGCCTTTCTTATATTTATCAAGTAATTAATGAGTGTGTGGCTTTAGATTTCGCTGACTTCTTTAAAATCCCTCTTTCCGAGACGGTTAGAGAGGTGTCGTTTACGAGGAATGGAGAATTTAAGCGGTTTAGGATGAAGGAAGAGAAAATTAAAGACTTCAAACCGGATGTCTTTCGATTGTTTGAAGAAAAGGTTATAAGAAATATAAATGGACTTGAGGAGTTTAATAGCATAAAATATCCATGTAATATAGGTATCTATGATTTTAATAGTACTATAGAAATCCCTTCCGATATAATACAGCCGAATAGTGTTGATATGGTTGTAACCTCTCCGCCTTATGGCGATAGTAGAACTACCGTCGCTTATGGACAATTTTCAAGGTGGGCAAATGAATGGTTCAATTTTGAAAATGCTAAAACACTAGATAATCTCCTGATGGGGGGACGAGTTCAGAAAGAGGAACTTTTTGAGACTAAAAGCATTAAATCTGAACTGGACGAAATAAAGAGCATTGACCCAAAGAGGAATTTGGAAGTGGTCTCGTTTCTTAATGATTATAGCTGTTCTATAAAGAATGTCGCGTCTGTAATAAAGAGTGGTGGAGTCGTTTGTTATGTCGTAGGGAACAGAACGGTTAAGGGGGTTCAAATTCCATTAGATTACTTTACTGCTGAAATGTTTGAGAAGAATGGTTTTACACATATCGATACTATTGTTAGAGAAATACCTAACAAAAGGATGCCTTCCAAAACAAGTCCTACTAATGTGGCAGGGAAGAAGGTTAGTACGATGTGCAATGAATATATAGTCATATTGGAGAAGAAATAAGGAAAGAGGCTGTTTTATTTGACTGAATTGATAGCCAATGGCTCCTAGTGTCGAGTTCTTTCTTTTTGACAGTTTGTAATCTTAACGCCCGTAGAATCGATTATTGCGGGGGAATGTACAGCCTGCTCTAAAATTAGAGTTAAAATATATTTAATCGCCTGTTGGATAGTTGGATATCAAAAGATGCTCTTTTGTTCTAGCGAAACTAGCTCATCCTAATTCCTATTTTATGGGATGAAAAACCTATCTCAATGGGTTACGATAGGGAAGTGACAGGGTTATGATGGCTATTCTTGATAGTTCACGACCCTATTCTTGACTATTCACGATGCCCAACGGCACTATTGGCGTTGCCAAACACGACCGATAGTGTGGGCTTTTGTCGATACTCGTGTATAAAAAGTAGTACTTTGCCGCATAAAACGCCGCTTACAACCTCCTTTTTCCCATTATCTTGCCTCTTTTACGAATAGGCTATGTCACGATATGCGCTTTATTTCAGTCAAAAGGATTGTATGGATGCTGTTTTACTGACAGGGAGATTTGCGAGAAATAGTCAGTATTGGAAGTAAAATATAAATAGATAATTGAATAGAAATAAATTGTTCTTTTAATGTACGCTCGTACATTAATGTATAGTTAAATACGTTGATATTTGATAGTTTTTTATAGGATAGAAACGACTAGTTTAAACGATCGATTCTTTTAGTCATTTGCAAAGGTACGC
>OHHQ01000609.1_pt1 | contig 18474 bp, 15 predicted proteins | sample 1568051 | NCBI WGS metagenome assembly OHHQ01 (sample SAMEA3879567, study PRJEB24766) | human gut metagenome | biome: human-associated habitat; feature: feces | place: USA | collected 1985/1987
AAAATAGCAAAACCGTTTTCCCATGAAACGACAGAAAAGCGGTTCGTTTATTCCTTTTAGGGCAGTTAGCTCGAACATATACAAAATAAAGGAGAGGCCTGTTATTCCATTGCCCGCTTTTATACGCGTTTTTTCTGATAAAGAACCAGCATGGCCGCACCCAAAATGGCCAGCGCCAATGATAAAAAGAAAGAAAACGCCGAAGAAATTTTGTGGTTTTACGGCGGGGGTAACAAAGTCAGGTACTTCCCTGCTCAAAAAGAGTGTTCACGATCTGTTGCTTCTAGCGCATAAATTCCTTGCGTTCTTTCAGTCGATAAGATTCGCCCTTGATGTTGATTACAGTGCAATGGTGCAAAACCCGGTCCAGGATGGCAGAGGCGATGGTGACATCGGCAAATACCTCGTTCCACTGGGAGAAGGTCTTGTTAGAGGCAAACACGGTGGAGGTTTTCTCATACCGTCTGGCAAGGAGCTGAAAGAACAGATTTGCGCCCTGAATATCCATGGGAAGATAACCGATTTCGTCAATGATCCGCATCCTGTACTTGGCTAAAACCTTGAGTTTGTCTGGGAGCCGGTTTTCGAAATGAGCCTTTTTCATCTGCTCAATCAGCTGGTGGCAGTTGATGTAGTAAGTAGAAAACCTGTGTTGGGCGGCCACAAGGCCCAGAGCAGAGGCCAGATGGGTTTTACCTACCCCTGGAGGGCCAAGGAATACCACATTCTCCCCATTTCCCAGGAAACACATGGTGTCCAGTGCGTCGATCTGCCGCTTATCCATGGAGAGCTGGGAAGAGAAATCAAAGTCCTCCAGAGTTTTCTTGATAGAAAAACCGGACATCTGGATTTGTTTCTCATAGGCCCGTTTCCGCTTGGATTTTGCCTCTTCTGAAAAGATATGATCCAGGACATCCACGATATTGAGGTTCTCCGCCACAGCACGTTCCAGATAATTGTCTAGGATTTCCAGGGTGTTTTTCATCTTGAGCGCTTCTAGGTTTTCTCGGAGCCTGTCCATTATAAATTTACTCATACAGCACCTCGTCATATCTGGACAAATCGGAAAGTTTCATGGGAAAATCAATCACTTTTCCTGCTCCAACAGAACGTTTTCAGCATCCATCATCTGTTTCAGCATGAGACGTCTGTAGTGTTGCGGATTGACAACCACGTCCTTTCTCTGATACGATATTCGGTGCAGAACGATCTGCTTTCCTTCATAGTAGGTTGCTAACATACTGTCGAGGGCCACGACCGCCACATCTTTGCCGATGTACTCCGCCGGTACGGAGTCCTGATTTCCGGCGTACGAGATGAGGCAGTCTTTTTGTACCCGCCTCAGATTGATTTTGTCGATGATATACTCTCGGCTCAGAGGGTTTAAGCCCTCTTTTTTCAGACGCTCAAAGAGAATTTCGTTGGTGGCGGCATGGATCTTGCCGTTGACTTTATTACACCAGGCCAGGGGCAAGCCCGCACACATAATACTTTCCCTGGTATTCCAGCGTATTTTGCAAGGTATATGGTACGTACCGGTAAGCTGTGATACCGGCTGGGGGAGAGTGTGTAAGGGAGAGAGTGTGAGAGAGGGGGAAAAGCGCCCCCGGCTTGTCCAGTCAAGACATAGGTAAGTGATTAATTTCAAAACAAGGGTAAGTCAATTTTGAGAAGAGGTAAGTCGTTTTGAAGTTGTCGGCTTCGTTTCCAAACAAGAAAAACTAAAAGTTTCGGTGCTGACAATACCTAATGGATAATCTCCTAACCAAAGGACAAATTCACGCTCACCCTGCGCTTGTAGTCCAACGGTAAGTCCTCGCAGGGCAGTGCTGACCTGAATCAGAGCTTTATTAACTTTCACATACCCATGCTTATTGATCTTTCTTGTTTCAAATCCAATGGGATATTCTATGGTATCCGGTGTGCCTTCATACGGCACGTCAGACTTTGTATAGACTTCCGATGGGGTCATCATCCCAATAGATTCATGCGGGCGTACAAAGTTGTATTCTTCCACCCATGCATCAATCGCTCGCTGATTTGCTTGTACACCGCCTGCAATTTTTCCCTGGACTTCCCGGCTGAGATCTGCGTGCATTCGCTCATGAGAGCCATTTTGCGTGGGGGAGCCGGGATCTGTACGATCGGGGCGTATCCCGAGATAGACCCACCACGCACTTAGCTTGGTGAGTCCCAGAGGGCTGCAGTTTACAGCAAAAGGAACCCCGTTGTCGCTTCGAATTACTTTGGGCATACCATAGCGCTGAAATAGTTTTTCAAATACAGCTTTTACTGCTTCTGCTGTACCGCTTTGCATAAGGCGGATATCCAGAATATATTTGCTGGCTAAGTCCCTTACTGTCAGTGGAAGGCACTTTTCCCCCTGTGAATACCACCACCCCTTAAAATCTACAGTCCATACATCATTAGGATTAGCGGCCTTAATATATTTTCTCATACGAGATGGATCAGGCTGTACGGTACGAACCTGTCTGCGCTGAATAAGCCCAGCCTTTCCTAACACGCGGTAGATGCTGCTTTCAGATGGCACCTGTTCTTCCGGATATGCCTTTTGATATAGTACCGCAATCTTCTTAGGTCCCCAAGTCCGATGTGCTGTCCGCAGTTTAATTAACCGTATCACCGTATCCTCATCCAGCTTGGACGGGCTGTTCTCCGGCACTCTGCTTCGGTCACAAAGTCCTGCGTATCCATATTCAAAAAATCGGTTTTTCCACTTATGGCCGGTTTTCTCCGATATTCCGTATTTTTGACAGAGGCCCTTAAAGCTGTCTGCTTTCCCTGTCAGATATTCCTGTATGAATTCTTTTCTCTGTTCCACTGCTGTGCTCTCCTTCCAACTCAAACAGAAGACCTCCTTCTCTCTTGTTCTCCTGTTCATTTTATCCTTTTGACTTACCTATGTCTTGAATCTTTTTACTTACCTTTCTCATGATACTATACAGCGCCCCGGCTGTTTTGCCGGGGCGCTTCTAAAAAAGGGCGCACTTCTCCCATGTACCTTCAGGCTGTTAAACTGGCCCGGTGAATCCGGGTTTTACAATTTATATATGAACCGCCGGAACAATCCAAGCGGGAATTTTTAAATTTAATTTTTAGGGGGTAATGGCTGTGCGGTATCTTCGCGCGATTGATGGATTAGGAAGAATTGTTCTCCCTGCTGAACTTCTCCATCACTTAAATTGAGAAAAAGGGGAAATGTCTGTTTCTATGGAAGAAAAGGATGGCTCCTTAATCGTTTCTTCCCTCCCGGCTGCCGGTCAAACCCCAGAGCCTCCTTTCCCTGTCAATTCCCAGGACATCCCGAACGGACCATGGAAAATCATTTCGCTGCCGGCGTCTAAAAAATGACAAAACCGCCTTCCTGTACAGTAACAGGAAGGCGGTTTTTTGCTCTTTTGGGGGTTGGACATCCACGGTGGACAACTTTGAAAAATCAGCCCTAAAAAGCCAGGAAACCCGCATGAATACTGAAAAAAACGGGGTGACATCTATTTCGTCACCCCTTCTTGGGAAGCGTTGACAAAAAAGGCACCCTACCATAAACGCGAGTGAACTGACAAAATAAAAAACTGAACCCGGAACGCGAATTGCGTCCAAGCTCAGCTTGGTGGCGCGCTTGGAGGGACTCGAAGGCGGCCCTATTGCACACGGCGTTCCGCCAGTCCCTCATTTTTCCTTTTCGGCTTCTTTCCCTATCAGTTTCTCCCTACTTGCTCTCGGGGGTTCTTCGTCTGCCCCCACGCGTAAAAAAGCACCGTCCACGCTGGCGCGTGAACGGTGCTTTTGGAAGGGAGTGACGAAATTGTTGTCCACTGGTCTAATACCGCTTGGAATAAATTTATTAACCCAAGATCAAAAGGAACACTCAACAAAATGAGAATCCCCGGTTCAGAATAGATACATCTGATTGTTTTTACACCCTGTTTTTCTGTTTTTGCTTTTTGACGTCTCGTTTCTATAAAAAGAGATAAACCTCGAAAAATGGCTTAAACGCTGGGTTTTAGCATAGAAAAGAGGCCGGAATCTGGATTGTCTCATTTATGAGTTCCAAATTTCGACCTCTGTTCACAAATTACGATAAATTTCGATGAAAAGTCCCCTGCCTGCTTTCCTGTTGATAAACTGGAAAGCAGTTTTTTATTGGGCTGAAAAATGTCTTCAGGCAGCAGGATGCCGGCAAAAGCAAAAAGGAAGATCCGGAAGGTGTAAAAGAATATGAACGGGAAAAGGCGCCAGCTATTCCCACAGCAAAACCGGAGCGAGTGGTTTTGCTGTGGGAATAGTTGAGCTTTATTTGCCCTATGTGTTTGGGAAAACGTTTATGAGTTTCTTGCCTGACTTCAGCCTGCAGCATAGTTCAAATACAGGAAAGGAAACTGCTTTCAGAGAAAAGGATACAAAAGGTTCCTTCTCTTATGAGACAGAAATATTTATGAGGACGCAGGATATTTCAGGAAAATGTAGGGACAGGAAGCTGTTTGCAGGCCATTGGCCGCTTTTCCCTTTTTGTGCCAATTTTATTTTTGCAATAAAAAATACCTATAATAATTAAAAATATATATTATAATTTATGGAAACTGGATATAAAAAGTTAAGAATTACTGAAATTAGATAGATTGAGTTTGCAGAAAGAATTTAATATACTAAAAACAAGGAATTCCAAGACACTGTGCACAGAAAAACACAAAGACTGGAGGAAAAATATGAAAAAGGTTATCTCGATTTTTCTTGCGTTGGCGATGAGTATAGGATTAGCAGCTTGCAGTGGAAGTCCAGACCCCTCCGGCGAAGACTCCGGTTCGTCCGGCTTATCGGCATCTTCGGGAGGAGAAATCAGTACACAGACACAGGAAATGACAATTACGGTTTACCACTATATGGGAGAAGCGACAAAGCAGGCGGGGCTGGAAGCAGTGCAGAACGCCTTTGTAGAAGCTAACCCGGAATATGCAATTACCTGGAACAATGTATATTACAATCAGAATACAGACTATTTTCCCCAGCTGCAGACCGCTCTGGCTTCCGGCGAGCAACCTGAGATCATGCACGGAAATCCCGGCTTGTATCCCGATTTGCTGGACGAAGGATATGTGGCGGATTTGACAGATAATGAAGTAATCAAATCCATGAATCTGCCGGACGGAGATTTGGGGGACGTTTCCAAGGACGGAAAAATTTACGCTTTCCCCCTGGATTTCAAGAGCTGGGGTGTTTTCTACAATGTGAAAATGTTTGAAGATTTGGATTTAGAGGTCCCCACTACGCTGACGGAACTATCGGAAGTAAGCCAGGCACTGGCCGATGCGGGAATTGATCCCTGGATTTATGGCTATGCCACAGCGGCAAATCCTGATGCAGAAGTAAAAAATACGATTCTGACCTGGGCGCTGGATAACGGGGACAATGATATTTTTGAAAACATATGCAATGGAAGCAAAAGTATCTTAGACTATCCCTATTATGAAACCGCACTGGAAAACTGGGCGGAATGTTTCCAGTGGTTGGGGCCGGATGCGCTGACTACGGATCAAAACACTGCTCTGGAACGGCTGGTCGCCGGCGACGGGGCCATGACGTTAGAGGGAACTTGGGTTATCGGCGATTTGGAAACCATGATCGAAGGCAGCGATTTTGAGTATGGGTTCTTTGTGAAGCCTATCGATGATACGCCGAATTCTGCACGGCTCAATGTGATGGTGGATCAGTGCTTTATGCTGAATCCCAACGCAGAAAATTATGATACTGCCCTTGAGTTTTTGGAATATTGGGCGGTAGACGGCGCAGATTCCTGGTCTTCGGTATCCGGTATTCCCCTGCTGAACGGCTCAGTGGGCCAAGATGCACCGGAAGTCGTAAAAGAATTGGCTGAAGTTAAAAAGAGCGGAAACATTTCCCATATGGGTGATTTTACAGCTCCCTGGACCTCTCAGTTTACCACGATTTACCGGAAGCACCTAACCGCTTTTATCGAAAGCTATGTCAAAGGATCACCGATGACGGCTCACGACTGCCTGGTAGCCATGCAGGCTGAGTTTGATCAGGCTTTGGCGGAAAGCTGATTTAATTTTAGCGGCCTGTGCTGTAATGGCACAGGCCGCTGTCTCAGGGAGGAATCAGATGATAGCGAAAAAAAAGGCCCTTTCCCGGTATCACTTTCGGGAACATGCCACTAACCTTGCTTTTCTTTTACCGGCCACGGCGCTGTTTGCGTTTGTGGTTCTTATCCCATTCTTTCAAAGCATTCCCTATTCTTTTACCGACTGGAAAAGCATTATGAGCGATTCCTGGAACTGGGTGGGATTCAGAAATTATGAACTGATGTTATCCAACCAGTATTTCCGGAACGCCTTTGTACATACCCTTCACTTTACGATTCTTTATGTAATAGGCGCAAACCTTCTGGGCTTGCTGCTGGCACTGCTGCTGCAGATGTCCTCTAAATTCAACAATTTTGCGAGAACCCTTATTTTTCTGCCTTTTACCGTAGCGCTGACCAGCGGTGCGATCGTCTGGAGCTATGTGTTTACAGATGTATACTGCAATATTTTCGGCACTATCAGCCCTTTGGGAGACTCTTCTCAGGTTATCAACGGCATGGCGGTCATTGCCATTTGGCGAGATTTGGGATACTGCATGCTGATTTATATTGCGGCTCTGCAGTCGATTCCCCAGGATTATTACGAAGCGGCCACTGTGGAAGGCGCCGGAAAATTACAGCAGACGTTCCGCATTACGCTTCCGCTGATTGTGCCCGCCTTTACCTCCAATATTACCCTGCTGCTGGCATGGGGACTGCGTTGCTTTGATTATCCGATGGCTGTAGCAAGAAATATGGAAGCGGCCCAAACCACCGCAATGTTTATTTACGATTATATCTTTGGATACAGCAAAGCAGGCCTGGGCCAGGCCGCCGCAATCATGCTGACTCTGGTTTTAATTATTATTACGCAGTTTGTGACCAGAGCATTGCGCCGAATGGAGGTGGAAGTATGACTGTTTCTCGGAGCGGGATCCTATCCCATAAAAGAAAAGCCGTTTCCACTACCGGCCATATTCTCAGGATACTTGTCATTTTAGGTATCATTGCAGTTTTCCTGCTGCCCTTTTACCTAGGATTTTTATATTCCATTAAATACAAAAATGAAGTTACCCTTGATCGCCTGGCATGGCCCCAGCACCCTACGCTGGATAACTTCATCCGGGTAATTACGGAAAACGATCAGTTTTTAATTGGATATAAAAACAGCATTCTCACCACCATTCCCACTGTGCTTATTTTGATGATCATTACTTCCATGGCTGCATGGGTGCTGGCCCGGTACAACAATAAATTTTATAACGCTGTTTATATGATTTTTACGCTGGGCATTTTAATTCCCTTTCAGTGCATTATGCTGCCCCTGTATGTGAATCTATACGGCTTAGGGCTAGTGAACAATGTGGCGGGGTTTGTTATCGCGCGCACAGGAATTCAGATTTCCATCAGCATGCTGGTGGTCACAAGTTTTGTTAAAACAGTGCCAAAGGATTTGGAGGAGGCCGCCAGCATCGACGGCTGCAACCGTATTCAGACCTTCTGGGTAATTGTCTTTCCTCTTATGAAACCCATCAATGCAACCCAGGCGGTTTTGAATACGCTGTTTGTCTGGAACGATTACAATACCGCAGTAGTTTTGCTGCGCGAACCGGCCAGCCGAACGCTTCCCCTGGCACAAATGACCTATTTCAGTGAAACCACCGAGCTGAATCTTGCTTTTGCTTTTTTCATTATGGCAATGCTGCCGATTTTAATTCTCTATTTATGTTTGCAGAAGTATATTGTCAGCGGGATTACCGCCGGCGCCGTAAAGGGATAACCCCGGCGGCAGGAAGACTGTTTGTTTCGGCTGTGCCCAGGCACAAGGATAAAAAACTGCGCTTTTTTAACAATTATTGATGTTTCTAAATGAAGTTGCAATGGCGTTCAACAGCCACGAGATTCAAAGAGTATACGGTCTAAAATAACGACAGAAGAAGGCTCATGCCTTTATTTTCCATTGATAGATTCAACATTTTTTGACACAGCCATATTTGCTTCTGTTATGATAAGATTACGAAAAACTACAAGAAACAGAAAGCGGGGAAGATTATGGCTTATCGGGTGGTTTTAATCGATGACAATATTACAACGGTCACCTCCTTGCAGATGACGGTGGACTGGATTGGGTTAGGGTTTCAGGTGGCCGGCGTGGCATACGATGGGCGAAGCGGCTTGACTTTAATTCAGGAATTAAAACCGGACGTCATCATTACCGATATTCACATGCCGGATTTAGATGGCTTGATGATGGTGGAACAGGCCCAGGAATTTTTGGAAAATGCCAGAGTAATTGTGATTACTGGATACGACAAGTTTCAATATGCAGCGCAGGCCATCCGGCTTTCTGTATTTGATTATGTTTTAAAACCTATCGACAATGAAGAATTACAGAAGTCGCTTCTTCGGGCGGCAAAAAGCCTAGACAAAGAGCGCCAGCAAACCGATCGCATTCACCAGATGACTTTATACCAGCGGCGCACTCAGCTGGTATCTTTGCTCAATGAAAGCAGCGAGACATCAGAAGAGATTCCGGTTTTTTTGACAGATGAAAATCTTCGCGCCTTTTTCATCATGCTTGTTTCCGCCAAAGGCGGACTGGCACGTCCCGATTTGCAGCGGATAGACGATCTGGCGGTTCCGAATCCTCTCCAGGTCACCAGCGTTATTCTGAACCAGGATCTCGTTTTATTCTGCGGATTAAAAAAGGAAGTGGCTGCCTGGCAAAACTATGCCCAGGAATTGGCAGACCAGATACAAACCTTTATGCCGGAGATCAGAATGGCGGTCAGCACACTGCACCGGAATTTTTCTGATATCGGCACGGCCTATCAGGAGGCAAGACAGATTGTAATGGGGTATTGCCTTCTGGAGCAGCCCAGCCGGCTGAATTTTTATGATAAGGTGAAGCTTCACCCGGCCAAGGATCAAAAGCTTTCTGACTTGGAGCAAAGATGCCGTCAGATCGCTGAAAGGTTTGGACAGTATACCAGCGACGAGACTTTTGCTTTATTAACAGAGGATTATTCCGGAGAAATCGGCGTGCTTCGTATTATGCTGTTGATGTACAGCGCAAAGGTTCTGCAGCATCGGCTCCCAAACGGCCAGTGGCCGGAATCCCTAGAGGATATTATTTTTAAAATCTCGCAGATTGCTTCCGAAAGAGAAGTGGCGGCGTGGCTGAATCGCTTTTATCAGCAGATAAGCCAAACCCAAAACGGCGTTTCCGTACTTATCAGCAATGTGCTTCATTACATACAAACCCATGTAACCGAAGGACTGAAAATGGAAAATATAGCCGCTCAGTTTCATGTGAGTGCAAGTTATCTTTCGGCAAGAATCCGCAAGGAAACGGGAAAAACGTATCAGCAGCATGTGCTGGCAGCGAAAATTGCCGCTGCCAAACAGCTGTTGGACGACACCAGAATGCGCATTGAAGACATTGCTTATTCCATTGGTTATGAAAACTATATCAGTTTTTATAACATCTTTAAACGGCTGGAAGGAATGACCCCGTCAGAATACCGTTTTCGCAACTGCAAAGACGGCGCGGAGGACAAAGAATGATTTCGCGTTTCAAAAAGATGCCGTACATGCGGAAGGTAATGGCAGTGGTTATTCTGGTGCTTGCAGTAACTCTCAGCATCAGCACCATTCAGCAGACCCATGTTACGCTGGAGGTTATGAAAGAGGACGCGCAGGGGAATGTTTCACTGCTGACGGAACAGGTTTTAATCAACATGGAAGAGGTTAAAACCAAGCTGGAAAAAGAAATTTACACCAAAATGGACTCTCTGGATCTGGCGCATTTTTTACAGGAACATGATCAAGCCCCTGGAATTGTCGTCAGGCAGCGCCTTCAATATTCTCTGAATCAGATGATAACCAACACCTCTGTATATGATTTTGTACTGGTTGAATCAAAACTCGGCAAACAGTTCTGCGCCACAAGGGCGTCTAACGGCTTTCAGGGAGAACAGACTGCCCAGCAGCTGTTGGAGGATTACCCTGACAGAACCTATGGATCCTGGATCTGGGTGAACGATGAAAAAGGAGATATTTATCTGCTTAACGACATATATTCGTCCGATCCCCTGCGCTATTCCGGCAGGGTGACTCTGCATATGAAAACAGAGCGGATTCTTCCTCTAGGAAGAAATAACATCAACTATTCTATCGTTTTTTACCAGCCTAACCATGGCCTGATTTTTTCTATTGGAGATCCGGTCAGCAAAAAAGTAGAACAGGAAGCGGTTCAGCTGGTGGAGGAATCTGCCCTTTCCCGCCAGGTTTCCCTGGACGGGAAAGAGTATTATGTGGCGGTAGATCATACCAGCAACTTCTGGGCCATCGGTTTGTATTCTACAGATCATATGGTATCTGCCAGCCAAAACGTGCTTTTTACCGGGGCTTTGTTTGGGGTCATCTGCCTGGCAGCCGCTACGACAGCCATTTTGCTGATGCTGCGCCCTCTTTCCCGGCAGATTTTCGTTCTGACGAAAACAATGGATGCCATCAGCAACGACGATATACTGCGGCAGGTTCCTGTATGGGGAGATGACGATATCAGTCAGATGGCGGTGCACTTCAATACCATGATCAGGCGAATTTTAGAGCTTGTAGACCGGGTAGTGGAAGAAGAAGCCCAGAAAAACAGAGCTGAGTTTCAACTGCTGGATTACCGATACCGAAACCTTCAAATGCAGATTAATCCGCATTTTATTTACAATGCCCTGGAAACCATTAACGCGCTGGCAAAAATCAGCGGCAATTATGATATCAGCGAGATTGTGCAACGCATCAGCCGGTATTTCCGAAGCATTACCGTCAATATGGATAAGCAGTTTATCACAGTGAAACAGGAGCTTCTGACGTTAAAGGATTATGTCCAGATTTATAACAATATCTATCACAAGCAGTTGACCACTGACGTTGTCTGTGGGCAGGAAATGGAAAAAGCGCTGCTTCCTACAATGATTTTACAGCCCATTGTGGAAAACGCCCTGGTGCATGGCTTGTCCAAGGTAAAAGAGAATCCTGTATTGACCATACGGATACAGGATGCCGGCGATTCGGTGCTTCAAATAGAAGTTGAAAATAACGGGCCGGCGATTACAGAAAGTCAATGCCGGCAGTGCATGTCCAAAAAGAACGGAAACCCAGGTCACAGCGGCATCGGCCTTGCCAATGTAATCGAACGGCTGAATATTCTGTACGGGGGTCAGGCATCTTTAAGCATCCACGGCAGTTCCCGGGGAACGCTGGTGCGAATTGAAATTCCCCTTGCCTTCAGCAGCCCTATTCATAAAAACGAAACTTAGGAGGTACCTTTGATGAAAGCAATTTTAGTCTGTGAAAATAATTCGCTTCGCTGGAGCGATGTGCCCGATCCTGTTATCAAGGAGGACGAAGTTTTAGTTGAAATTCATGCAGCGGCTCTTAACCGTGCGGATCTGATGCAGAGGGAAGGCGATTATCCTCCGCCTTCCGGCTGCCCGGAATGGATGGGGCTGGAAATATCCGGCGTCATTATTCAGATGGGAACCGTTGCAGAGGCCAAAAGCGCATTCCATATTGGCGACAGCGTTTGCGCCCTGCTGGGAGGAGGCGGTTATGCAGAATATGCAGCGGTAAAATACGACATGCTGATGCCCATTCCCAAAAACTGCTCTGAAATTGAGGCGGCAGCCATGCCGGAGGCGTTTGCCACCGCCTATCTGAATCTATTTCTGGAAGCAGATATCCAGCCGGGAAACACCCTGCTGATGAATGCCGGAGCCAGCGGCCTGGCAAGCGTTGTAATCCCCATGGCGAAAGCCTTTGGCATTCGGGTTATCACCACCGTTCTTTCTGCAGAAATCGCCCGGTCTATTGAACCGTTAAACGCCGATTTGGTTATCGATACTTCTGCTGAGAAGGCAGAGGATGTTTTAAAAGAAGAACTAAGGCAGGGAAGACCGGTGGATGTGGCAATAGACTGCCTGGGAGGCCCTGCTTTGGGCAAATGCCTGCCGTATCTGTCCTATCAAGGACGCTGGATAGTAATTGCCGCTTTGGCAGGCAGAGAAAGCTCTGTCCCTCTGAAAACCATATACGAGAAAAATATTCGTATTATTGGCAGTACGCTGCGATCCCGCACCCCGGAAATGAAGGCGATGATTTTAGCCGGCCTGGTTCGAAATGTATGGCCAAAGGTGGAAGAAGGGCTAATCCGTCCCACCATTTATAAGGTTCTCCCTATTACGCAGGCGGAAGAGGCCCATGATATTTTGTACCGCGGAGAAAATGTAGGCAAAGTAGTGCTGAAAGTGCGGTAAAGACCGCTGAGAGGTGTACAATGGAAAAGTTTATCTTTGATTCCGGCAGACAGCGCCCTTATTTAACGGTGTCCACCAGCGATCGAACCGCTCTGGACACTATTTGCACGATGCGCCAGGCCGCCTACGACGGTGCCGACGCCTTTATGATTCATCTGGAAAAATTAGACAAACAATACTTTAATGAAAAGGATCTGCGAGAAGTTTTCAGCTTTGCAGGCAGCCGTCCTATTGCAACACTGAATTACAGCGATAATCGTTCGGAAAAAGCGGATGAAGAGCTGGCAGAAGGCCAGCTGACTGCCATTGCGGCAGGCTCAGGCTGCTGCGACATTATGGCGGATATGTTTGATCCCCGGCCAGAACAGATGACCAGGGATCCCAAAGCGGTTAAGCGCCAGGAGGAATTGATTCAGATCATTCATTCCCTGGGAGCCCAGGTGTTGATGTCCACCCATCTTTGGAATTTCACCGAACCGAAACGGGTAGTGGAACAGCTTCAGGAAATGGAAGCCCGGGGGGCCGACATTGTGAAAGTGGCAATGCGGGTGGAAAAACCGGAGCAGATGCGCGACGCTATCAACCTGACTATGGCGTTAAAGGAAAACCTGCAGGTGCCTTTTCTGCATATTTGTGCAGGAAAGTACGGAAAGGCGCACCGAATTCTGTCGCCCCTACTGGGTTCCTGCATGGTTTTATGCGTCGAAAAATATACGCCGCGCAGTAACAAAGACAAGCCTCTGCTGAAGGCGGTGCACAGCATCTACGACGCTCTGGATTGGATGCCCTGCCGCTATGAGTGGAACAAGGAAATCGCTTCTCCGTAAGCTTTCAATCGAAAAGCATTCCGGCGGCGATACAAGGGGGAAGCAGGGCGTTTTTTCAGCCAGTCTTCCTTTTTTCAAAACTAGACCGGGAGGGAGAACCGCTGCAGTCAGAGGCAAAATGGAAACCCTGGTTCCAGAATGTCAAAGTGCAGAGGCTGCGCCCGCAAGCAAAAAAGTCAGAAAAATTTCCGCTTTTGAAAATGCTGGTATGAAAACAGGAATTATCAGCGCTGCAATACCATAACCGGCCGCTGTCAGCGGGATGAACTAAGCCGCCAGCCAGGAAATGCCCTGTTGTTTTTTTGATGCCGACCGAAGAAAGGAGACTAGTATGAATTTTAAAAATCAAAATGCCCTTATTACAGGGGCCTCTCATGGGCTGGGATTTGCAACAGCAGAAATGCTGGCCCAAAAGCAGATTGGAGGCCTGGCCCTGATGGATATTGACGAATCCTCTCTGCGGGAAAAAGCACAGTATTTAAAACGCTATGATGTCAAAATCCATACTTATCCATGTGATGTTTCCCATGAGGAACAGGTGAACAGAACCGTTCAAAATGCTCTGGAGGCCTTCGGCAGTTTCCAGATTTTGATTAACAGCGCCGGAATCTACCGGGGAGATGCGCTGTTTGCACAATCAGACAGCAAGGTGTGGAAACAGAAGATTGCGGTGAATATTCTGGGCACCATGTATGTGACCAGAGCTTTGATTAACAGCATGATAGATAACCGCTATGGGAGAATTATTAATTTTGGATCGGTAACCGGCATTTACGGGAAAGCACGGGCGGTAGATTACTCCATGACCAAGGGAGCAATCGACTCTTTTACTAAGGCGCTGGCAAAAGAGGTTGCCGAATACGGAATTACGGTGAATACTGTGTCTCCGGGTTCTGTGGTGGTGCTTCCGGAGGACGACCGCCCTGGTTATACCTTTGTGGGACGGTGCGGCAGGCCGGAGGAGGTTGCAAATCTGATTTGCTTTTTGGTCAGCAGCGACGCCGGCTATATCTGCGGGCAAAACTATCAGATAGACGGATTAAGAAAGCAGATGTAAGCGGAGACAAAAAAGACAAGGATGCCGCCCCAATCAGGCGAAAACGGCCTTCGCCATAACCATCGGCTTAACCGGTGGCTTAAGTAAACCCCAAAAAGGAAAAAAGTGTGCATTGCCGGCAAGCCTCTTAAAAGGATCCGGAATTGATGTCGCTTATCACTTGCCCTCAACCCGCAGATGGGCGAAGTGCTGTTCTAATGCAAGCCTCCTGTTTTTAAAAGGCTGCTGTCAGAAGATCACATCATTCGATGCTTAAAGCGAAAGCTTTCTACGGGAGGTCTGCCGGCAGAACTGGTGATTTCCGCAGTTAATGAAAGGGATGAGCCGGCGGCTTAAAACGCTGACTCATCCCTTCGAAAAATGCGGCTCTGAACATGGCTTTTCAGCAGGCAAAGAATGTTTTTTAATGGTTAAAATACTTTTCACGGTTGTACTTTTCAAATTGATACCGGGCAGGCGCTGTGTTTGACTGTACGCCAAGCCCCCAGCCTCCGTCTACCACATAATTCTGGCCCGTGATAAAGCCGGATTTAGAGGAAGCCAAAAAGGTGATGACGTTTGAAATGTCCTCTGGGGTTTCGCTTCTGCGGATAAACTGCACATTGCTGGTGTCCCGGTTATTCCGATCCACAAAGGCGGGAGACACGCAATTTACTGTGATATCAAATTCTCCTAATTCCATGGCTAGGGATTTCGCCAAAACAGTAACGCCGCCTTTGGCAGCAGAATACTCTGCGTAGCCGCGGTTTCCCTGAATTCCCACCACAGAAGTTACAAAAATAATACGCCCCTGCCGCCGTTCGACCATATAAGGCACAGCTGCATGGGCAAAATACAGCTGGCCGTATAAGTTAATATCAATGTTGTTTTCAATGACTGAGATATCCTGATCAACAAAATAGCACATTTTTTCTCTGGTGCTTCCTCCGGCTGCGGTGATCAGAATATCTATTTTTCCATATTTTTGAATGACGGCGTCCACAACCGCTGCGGCTTCTCTATATTGGGTGACGTCAACCGCTATGGCTGAGGCTTCTCCGCCCAGTTCCCGAATTTCCCGGCAGACGGCGTCGGCCTTCTGGACGTTCAGGTCACACAGTACCAGTTTCGCTCCTGCCCTTGCGAAATCCAGGGCGGTTGTGCGGGCGATGTTTCCGCCGCCTCCTGTAAGCAGAACCACTTTATCGCGAAATTCTTCATTCATATTACGGCTCCTCCTTTCCGTTTGCTTCTATATTGCAGGCTTTTAAAAACACCCGGTGCATTGCCGTTTCGTAATCATAGGTGTAGGGGTTTTCTTTTCCTTCGGCGACAAACCGGTAAAAGTCCAGCATCATCTCATGATATCTGCCGATGACTTTCTCGTAAGGGAAAACAGTTCGGATGTCCCGGTAAAAGTTTCCGGCTGTTTGATCGCTGGTTGACAGAGAAAGTCGGCACCAATGGGCAGGATCGTTTGTCTCCAGCGGCTTAATTTCAACAGTCCCCTTAGTGCCGCAGATTACCAGCTGCCGTCGGCCGTAGCCGTTTACCTCAGTAGATGTTGCCCGAATCGTAGAAATCCCGTGGGGATAACGAAATACAGCAAAGCCATGATCAATGGAGTTGACATTCTCAAAACCAGTGGACAGGTGAAATGGAATGATTTCCTCCGGTTCCCCCATGATGCGGTAAACCAAATCCACCATATGACAGCCCAGGAAAAACATATTGCCGCAGGGCAGACCGTTCAGCCAGCGGCGTTTTTCAGCGCTGTGCTCCGTGTCCATAATGGCGTCAACTTGGTAGATCGTTCCCAGACGCCCGCTTTGAATCAGGGCCATGGCTTTCTGTACTGCCGGGTTGTAACGGTACATGTATCCCAGCTGCACGGCAAGCTTTTTTCCTTTGGCCAGTTTCATCAGCTTCACCGTGTCTTGAAAGCGAAACCCGGCCGGCTTGTCCAAGTGGATTGGCTTTCCCGCTTCAATGCACCGGAGTCCGGCAGGCACCAGGTTTTGCTCCTCTGTTTCTACCAGCACCGCGTCAATCTGATTTGACGCAAGGATGTCTTCCTGGCGCACCCATGGCAACCCAGCATAGGACGGGTTTTGCCTGTTTGCTTCCAAAAGAGCCGGATTGGGTTCCGCGATTGCCGCAACTTCAAAATAGTCCGGCAGGCTGCGCACACAATCCATCTTTTGAGAAGCATGGTCGTGTCCAGTTCCAATTTGGGCGATTTTTAGCTTTTTCATAAAGGCTTCCCTCCTTGTGCTGCCAGTATAACATAAGGAATCGTTTCATAGAAATAACGATTCCTCTGATTTTCGGGTAGTATTCTATCCTTTTGTATGTGTGCCTGTAAGGCTTATGCATCCAAGGCTGAGAATGGCAGGCGGTTCATCTTTGCAAACGCAGGAATAAATGCAGAAGAAAAACTGATCTGATATGCATGGGAGGAATCTGTTTTGGATTTTTCAAAAAAGGAAGGGCAAGTTCTCCTCAGCAAAATGAGAATTATCAAATGCGAATATTCACACCATTTTCAATCCGACTATACTTCGGGGTTTCCCAACGACTGTTTTGGTTATATTCTCACCGGCCGGGGCCGTTTTGTTACGGAAACAGCCACATTGGTAGTCGACCAAGACGATATTATCTGTGTGCCCAAAGGAACAAAGTATTACTCCGACTGGGACGGCTGCCCCCAGATTGGATTTTTTTCTCTGCAGTATCAAATCCCCAAAAGAGCCTATCGGTATAAGCTTCAGACATTAAATAATGTCAAGGAATACCGGAAACTGTTTTTCCAAATTTACGATGCTTCCTTAGAAACGGAAAAAGCCTCGCTCAGTCTCAGCTATTTTTACCGTTTGGAATACCTCTTGGGGAAAAGACTGGATAAATCCTGTTTTCAGGACGCCTGTATCGGAGAGTCCCTATCTTATTTAGAGCAGAACCTTTTCAGTGAAGTTCCTGTTTCTGTTCTGGCGAAAAGCTGCAATTTGAGCGAATCTTACTTTTACGCCATGTTCAAGAGGAATACAGGCTGCACGCCTATGGAATATAAAAATCGGTTGAAAATTGAAAAAGCGGTGGAGTACCTGAGAGAGACGGATTACACAGTGGAAACCATCAGCAGCCTTTTGAATTTCAGTTCTCCTGCCTTTTTCAGAAAAATGCTGAAACGCTTTACAGGGGAAACCCCCAGCGGAATTCGAAAAAGCGGCTGAAAACAGGAAGTTTTTAAAATTAACCCATTTTATCATGGAAAGGAGTCTTATCATGGAATTTCAAAATCAGACGGCAGTAATCACCGGCGGCGCATCAGGCATCGCGCTTGTAACCGCTCAAAAGCTTGCCAAAGAAGGGGCGAATCTGGTTTTGCTGGATGTAGACCAGAAGAAGTTGGAGGAAGAAACCGCCCGGCTGAAACAGGAAGGGTGTGCTGTATTAGGAATTGTCACAGATGTGCGGGACTATGGACAGGTTCAAAAGGCTGTGCATCAGGCAAAAGAGGAATTCGGCGCCATTGATATTCTAATCAACTGTGCAGGGGGAAGCGCCGGACGGGTTTTTCATACGGAACGGTCTTTGGACAAAATTCCGATAGAGGTGCTGGACTGGGGCATCGATGTTAACTTCCGGGCACCGTTGTACCTGTCTCGTGCGGTGATCAATACCATGCTGGAACAGAAAAGAGGCGTTATTATTAATGTTGGTTCTATTATGGGGATTACCGGAGGAACAGATGCAGAATACTGCGCGGCCAAAAGCGGCATGATTGGCCTCACTAAGTCTTTGGCGCTTATTGGAGCGCCTGCCGGAGTTCGGTGCTGCTGTGTTACACCGGGGCCTGTGCTGACCCGTCCGAATATGGCGGAGATGTACACGCCTCTGGGCAGAGCGGCCCAGCCTTCAGAAATTGCAGATCTGATCTTATATCTTTGTTCCGAAAAAGCGGCCTTTATTACCGGCGCAAACTATATGATTGATGGGGGACGTGCCTGTGGGGCAAAATAAAAATTAAAAAACCAAAGCGTTAAAACGGACTGCACCCCACTTGTTATTCAGTATATCATACTGTCTAACAAGTGGGGTGCAGTTCAGTAACAGGAAAGCGGTTTTTTGCCTTTTTGCTCTTTTTGGGGTTGGACATCCACGGTGGGGCGATTTTGAAAAATCCGCCCTAAA
>OHHQ01000615.1_pt1 | contig 18180 bp, 26 predicted proteins | sample 1568051 | NCBI WGS metagenome assembly OHHQ01 (sample SAMEA3879567, study PRJEB24766) | human gut metagenome | biome: human-associated habitat; feature: feces | place: USA | collected 1985/1987
TAATTGTAAAAGTAATAGTACGTTTCTCCCCCAAACAACTAAATGGTTTAGATACGTTCTCATTTGGCAGCAACTGATATTCAAAAAATTTATTATTTTCTTCTTTTTCACAGGAAAATAATGCTAAGGAAACGAACAAAAAAATCAATATTTTCTTCATATTAACACAGTTTAGTTTTTTTGCAAATTAAAGAATTTTTCCAGTACAACGAAATACAAATTAATTGGTATTTCATTACAAATAACCATTCAATTTCATTATTATGCCCAAAGCATGAAAATAAAAGTATAACATACAAGAGCTGTAAACAAATCCACGATCAACACAATAAAATAAATCGTTTTTGCATCTTTGCGATATGTATTTATGCAAAATCATACAAATTTCTTTATCAGTAAAATACCCATTAATTAGTATTTCATTGACAAAATGAAATGTACTTTAAAAGCCAAAAGCTATATTCAATTCATAACCTAAATGCCTATCCAATATAAATAATGCGTTTAGCATCAAGATACAAACAGAATAACACAAAATCAACCTCTAAAGGAATGTATTACTATTATAAAAGACAGAATTATTCGGGAGATTCCCTACTCTAAAAAGTTAAAGAAAGAGAACAGTTTAATAAATATTAACATAGCAATGTCATCAACAACACAATATCCCCTTTTTATACAATAAATCATAAGTGTCCACTAAAAAGTGGACGGTTAAAAATTAAATAAATTTAGTTCATTAGAACCGCTTCGTTCTTTGTCATTTTTGAATTTAGCTTTATTGAAGAGATCAGACAAAAGAGTCTTATCAATTTGTGATATACTTAAGATTTGTAGGACTTCGTATGTCGACCTATCCAATTTTAGATTATGCTGTATAGTCGCCACAAGACAATATGTTATAATTGCAGAGTATATCTGTATTCTAACAGCATTTTCTGTGGTGCCCCAGAATTTCTTAATTTTCAGATGTTGCTTGAACCATTAAAAAAACAATTCAACCTGCCATCTATTTTTATAGAGTTCTGCAACTTGTAAAGGAAATAGTTCCATTGCATTGGTTAGGAAGGTAAACAGCCGTTTCTGCTCTTTATCCCAGTAGCAAACCTTACGTACCGGATTGGATTTTATGCAGATGTTTGTAAGAATGTGAGCGGCAAAATGCGCGACTTGTTGCAACAAGCAAAGAAAAAGGCACCCTGCATCATTTTTATTGACGAGATTGATGCTGTCGGTAAAAAAGCTCTGGTCAGATAAGGAGGAAATGATGAAAGGGAACCTACCTTAAATCAGCTATTAACGGGGATGGACGGATTTGATGGTAAGAAAGGTGTGGTCTTATGGCGGCGACCTGTCGGTTTGATTATTCTAAAAGACTAGATTTATATTTTTTCCGGCGACATATTACAAGGAACTTTCCTCCTGACCAAGGGGATAGTTTGTATAAGAATGGAACTAACAAACAGTTGTCTCGTATCTTGTTCATGATAAAGATTGTGGAAACGAATTCCGGTAACGGTATTTGCTGTTTTTTTAGGTAAACCACGGGTTTCGATGCTGGTCATAATCCGTTTGGAAGGTGGCCAATTGCCAATCGGTAACCGGCTTTTTCGTGTCATCGACTTTACGTGGTATTTGGGGATTAAGTCGCAGTTTGGCGGCATCGTTGAGCCATTTCATACTGTCCTCGTAATCACGCATACGGACAACACTGACATTATTCGGGGCAATGAGTTTCGTGAGTTCGTAAATAGCTAATCGAACCATATGCTTCTTGAGATTATAGTTACGAGGATCGTGTAACGACAGGTTTAGACCGATTTGCGGAGTGTCCGCGTTCACATCCGTTTCCGGGTAAAACACCCGTCCGTCATAAATGACATATTCATGCTCTGACAACTCGTAGGCATTGTACGATGAATCGTAGTCCGCAATAGCGCCCCAGCAGTCGGACACCATCGGATCAAGGTTGCAATCGAAACCGTCAAGTGTTATCAAAGTATAGAACGCCCCTTCATATTCAACGACTGACCACAGGGGATACTCGACAGGTTGCCATAATGAGGTCTCAGTTTCAATCCAACTGCCGACCATCGGGATACGGATATCATCGAATTTGTACCCGTTTTCAGCAAGGCAAGTATAGGCAACACCGTTGTAATTTACTTTATCTCCCGGATAATAGGTGTTGAACTGGGAATAGTTCGCTACCTGTTCCATATCGATACGGATGTCGGAGCACTCTTCCCAATAGATGACCGTTGTCGGCTTGCGATAGCCGCTGATGGCGCGTATCACCTCATGGATTTGTCCCTCGAAATAGATATGCACCCTCACGGGATAGGTAATGCGCCGGTCGTATTCAGCGATAAACTTTCCCTTTGCGAGTTCTTTTTCTATCTCGTAGTTCTCTGACAAATATTCCACGATGCTCATCTCCGCCGATTCTTCCGCCTGAATGAACCGTTCATCGTTACCTCTCGTGAGTTGCGCGAGGGCTTCCGGAGTAATTATCCCCAAATAGTCGTTGTTGTTAAGAAACCGTCTATACATATTTTTGCTTCATTATCTAGTATGAAAATCCTTCCTGGATGACCGAGGTCGATACGATATAGCCATTCGCATTACCGCTCTTGAATTTGTACCAACTGTCACGCAGATAGTAGCAAAGCAGGTAGTCCAGACAATCGGACAGATGACCGTAACGCTCGTACTTCACGCCTGTTTTCGGATCGGTTGTCTTTTGCTTGGACTTGGTGCCATCCTCGTTGCGGAGCTGGTAAATCAGATCCCGTGTGAGATTGCGACACTTGACGTCAATCTGGACTTCCCAACCGTTATACCCATCGAATACCTCATTGACGAACTCGCAACGGGTAACCTGTGGAGGTTGCTTACGCAGCAGCTTCACCTTCGGTCGCAGGACGCCTTTACCGAACGTCCCGACGATAATCGTGTAGTTGTTTACACCGTCCTCGTTCGTGGTAGAACGTTGCAACCCGGAAGGGTCACCGGTCACATCCACTCCGCCGATATGCTTGTCCCGGTAAAGTTTCAGGCGAACCTTCCGTGCCAGTGCTGGGGTGTTGTTCTCTTTCTCCTCCGGCCTGCCGAGTATCTCTTCCAATATATAGACCTTCTTGTTTTCATAATCTATCTGTGCAGAGAGTACCGACATTTGGGGAGCGACATTGAAGTCCCACACCGTGATGAGCGGTCTGGTCGGATCATACGCCCTTTCTTTCAGTCCGGTAACGAGATGCCGGGCGCCGTCGAAACTGCTGTAAATCGCCATATCATTGGCTTCCACGAAATCCCAGTTACCATAGAGCAGACGTTCCTTTGTCGCCTGGTCCCGGATCTTGTTCAGAGCCGCCTCGTACACCTGACGGAAAGCGATATTCGGGTTGTCGAACACGGAGAATGGAATGTACGCTTCACCCTCATGGCAGATGACTTTTTCTCCGTTCTCGCCCTGAACGAAGCGGGAACGCACCCAGTTAATCGTCGGGTTGGTAGTAAGCAGCATTCTCGGGGTCTTGAATGTCTCATGGGTCCTCCAGCGGAGACGGGAGAACAACACTTCGACAGCCCGCTCCGAGATTTCCGACACCTCGTCCACCATGGCGATGGTGTATTCGGAAGAACCGAAACGCTCGAAGTTGGGGTCGCTGGGAATATCCGACATCTCTTTCATGATGATGACCGAGTCGTTCCAGAATGTGAGCGTGCCTTCGAGATTGTTTATCTTGTAGTTTATGTCCTCTTTCAGTCCCCAGTCCTTCAGTATCGACTTGATGGTGTTCCATGTCGATTCCTTCAATGACTTGAGTGTCTTACGGGCCACCACCGCACGGATATTCTCGAACCGGATACATGAAGACACCAGCCAAACGCTGCCGATGAAGGAATTGTGCGTTACAGTAAAGTCGTCAGCGACATAAAGACCGCAAGGATCATCAACCGTGATACAGCGTCCTTGCCGTTTCCCGATGTATTCAATATCGGTGATTCTTTTCCCGTGCTCCGATGCACCCCCGTTAAATTCATAGCGGCATCGTATTTTTTTTCTTGACAGGCCGACCAGTTCCGGATTCATATAAGTACGGAAGTACACGCCGTAACTGTCCCTGCATTGGATGAAATCGCCATTCCCGTCCTTGTATCCGGCAGAGTTCCTTTTGATTGTCGCTATGCCCCCCAAAGAACGGATAATAAACGCCATATCCTCTGCCAACTTGCTGCTTGCCGTGCTATAAGACATGTGTCCTTTTTCATCGACATACCCGGCGGTGTCCATCAATCCCTGAACAAGCTGCTTGCGCTCTTCAACCGTGGCGTATTTATATTGTCGGGGAATGAACTTGTCTGCAGAAGCGCACCCTTCCAATCCAAGTTCTCTTAACGCTTCCTCCAGGCTGCGGTCGTAAACCGTATAGCTTTTGGCCCTGTTCCCGCTCTTTTCCCGGGAATGATTCATATCGTACCCGGCGGACACGAATTTTTGGACTATTTCATCATCCATCGTTGTGAACTGTACGGAGTTGACTGCTGTCACGGATTCCGTGATGCACCCGTCTCCAAGAATGGCCCCGAGGATATAGGGGGATATATGTTTAGGCTGTTTGTACCGCTGTCCGGAAGTGAATTGCACCGGGGCACACAGGGGAATCATCAAGTTGCATCCCGGGTACATCCCGTGCTTCTTACGCTGCATCCAATCGTAAATCATCCGGGTACTCCAAATTCTCCGGTCGTTCCGGTTGCCGTCCGCATCCTTCCGTTTCGTTCTTTTACGGCTTTGATGCAGTTGCCACAAGTGCCCGGAAGAAGAGTCGAAATACGTGCCGTCAATGAAGTGGATACGGTAGTAATCGTGTTCCTCGACAGGATGCAGCCGGATAACCCGTTGCTGTCCTCCGGTCATGGCGGAGGATATGATGTCGCCGACCTTCAAGTCCCGGACTTTACGGAATCCGAAAGGAGTACATATCGTTGAGTCCAAAGGTGCCGCTTTTCCCCCGCCCGCCGCTCCGCCACCCAGTATCAACTGCGGAAGGTTCTGTGAATGACATTTCACGCACCGCGGCCGGTATTGCGGGTTTCGTTGCGGGTCATAACCCACGAGCACCTGCTCGATTTCGCTGCCGCAGTGAGGACAATAGTTCGGTTGCAAAAGTTTCCACAGTTCATATTGCCGTGGCGAAGGAGAGAAATCGATACGGAGATTTCTGGGCGTTTTGAGCCTGTTGACCGCCATCCCTTACGCGATTTGAATGGTTATCTCTTTCTCTTTTTCGAGCAGGGTGTATAGCCGTTGGAAGGTCGCGCGCGAGTTCAGTACCTTGCCCTTGACTGTGTTCTCGCCGACGATGATGCAGCCCGCGGAATCCGTCTCCGTGTTTCCTGAATGGATCAGAATGCCGAGGAAATGCGGGACGTCGTGCAGGTAGGGCATCCGGCGTTTAAACCGTGGACTGTATTCGAGCGTGATTCTGTACTGGCCGGCCGGAATGGCTGTCCGTGCGTAGATTTTTTCCTTGCAGGTGCAGGAACGGCCGCGAGGAGTATCAGGGCAGGTTGCCGGGAGTTCCCTTACGGTGTCCTCAATGGTGTTACAGAAAAATTTGCCGTCTATGCCAAGGTCACCGATGGTGTAGGTCGGACCTTTGAATTTTCGTCTGAGTGTTAATTCCATATTTCGATACGGTTTGTATCGAAAGAGTAGAGACAGTGATTTGAGAATGTTTATATTGTATTATCTTTGCAGTACGGTTTGAATATCAATCATAAAATTTATATTAAATCATGACGAAAGCAGAAATTGTACGTGAGATTGCAGAAAAGACCGGTGTGGAGAAACAGGTTGTCCTGCAGGTAGTGGAAGGGATGATGGAGAGTATCCGAAACTCCATGATTAATGGCGAGGAGGTATTTCTCCGCGGATTCGGCAGTTTCATTATCAAGCGCAGAGCCAAGAAGGTGGCCCGGAATATCTCGAAAAACACGACGATCGTTATTCCGGCTCACAATATCCCGGTATTCAAGCCGGCAAAAAGCTTTCTGGAGAAGATTAAGTAAATTCCATTCCCGATGAGTATCGTAAAAGAACACATCGTACTTCGCAGGCGCCGCAATGAAGGTGAGAGGATGCCGCACAGGTTCAAGCCGGATGCTGTTAGAGAAGGCGATTCATTGCTGGTCGAGATTGTAGTCGGCAAAGATGAGAATCTCATATACCGGTATTTATTCCGGCCGGCACAACTCTTCGGACGGCGGGGCATTTCGTTCCGTGAAAGCGGGAATGAGATTTATTGGTTGTCCGGACTGAAACCGAAAATCCTGTTGCAGCAACAGGCCGAAGCGTTGCTGGCGCAATCGGATATCCGGAAGGAAAAGGCAGGGAAACATTCGGATGCGGGACACGCACGGGCCGGTTATCCTGTCCTGGTATTCGGGATGTACGACTCGCCGGTCTCCGTACACCGTACGCTGAACGATGTCGCGGCAGCCATGAATTTGCGTGCCGAGGCTATTGACAAGCTATGCAGAACCAAACGGGCTTCCACGGAAACCGGATACTCGTTCCGCTACCGGAAGAGGATATTGGACCTGGATATTACAGACTTCACGCTCACGTTATCCCAGTATGACGGATTATGTAAACGCAAACCGGGAAACAAAGAGTAAGAATCAAGGTAAAACCAATTATATTTATAGCCGGGAGGCTCTTAATCCAGAACCTTGAACAAGGCTTTCAGTCTGCCTTGCCCGCTTTCGAACAGGAAATGTCCATTGGCCAACCAACATTCATGGACAATCTCGTCATCGGGGTCGGTATCCAACATTGTCCGGGCACGTCTTTCATCGATAACTTGCATCAAAACACCCTGCACGGTTGCCGAAGTTGCTTCAGGAGGGATGCTCATCAGTTCTTCCAATAGTGATTCTTTCATTGCGTATGTACTTGCCTGATGTCCCATTAAGCATTTTATATGTAAAAAGAGAGCGTGGGACATCGCTCATCGCCGTAACAGGTACCGCCAAGCACCTCGATGCACACATGAGTAACGCCCACGCTATACATGGACGTTTAACTCTTTTCCCGTGCATCTGTATCTCAATTGGCGGTTTCGTTACAGCACAAAAAAGCTAAACGCTATCTTTAATTTTTACCCTGCGACAAAATGCCGCAGGGGTAATAAGGGAAAGAACCTTATTTGCGGGATTCTTCCAACGAGAGTTTGCGAAATTCTTTCATCATTCTCTCTATTGACAATGATGCCTTACGGGCACGTGTTCCGGCAGCCTTGTTGCCGTTTTCGGCTTACAGCATTGCATCTTTAGCGAACGCTTCGTAAGCCTCCTGAATTTTTACAATTAAATCTTTCATTTTAAGTTATTCTTAAAGTTTGGTTGCAAAGATACACAAAATCAGAATATTTTCTCCATTTGCTTCTTGATTTCGTCCCGTTTTGTGTTTTTATAGTAATGTTTGTAAATGGTCAGGGGGCTGTTGCCGGCCATTTCCGCCACGACATAAGGATTATTGCCGGCATCCACCATTTTGGAGATGAAGGAGCCTCGCGCCGAGTACCAGGTGATATTTTCCTTTATGCGGAGCATCCTGCAAGCTTTGGTCAATGTCTTGGAAAGGCGTGAGGACAGCTGTTTTACGCGGGTCGTTTTCTTGGTCGTGGTGGTATGCTTATGGGTGAAAACAGGGAACACGTAATTCTCATATCCCGTACCTTTATATTTATTCATAATCTCTTTTGCTTTTTTCAGCAGGATGGGTTTGGCGGTCTTCGGAAACTTGATGCGTTCGTACACGATACGGTCTTCCTGAACCGAATCCCACGTGAGGTTGCAGACATCCACATTGGCCATGCCGCCCGTGTAGTAACTGAACAGGAACAGGTCGAGATGCAATTGTTCTTTTTTGGAGAACAAGGTACGGTCGATATTGGCAATCTTCTCGATAACCTTGTCCGACACGGCTTTGGATGTAGTCTCGGGCCACTTGAGGTCATCGCCCAGACATAGGAATGCATCCATGTTCACCCCGTACATTTCCTGTTTCTTCGCGTAGTTGCATACGGCACGTAAACGGCGAAGCTTGCTTGTTAGGCCTCCTTTGTTGCCTTCCCTGATGCCTTGCTCTTTGATCCAGAATGCAAAATCCAATAGGAACTGTTCGGTGATGTCCGTGAAGAAGAATGAGGAAAATGCTTTGTTGTATTTCTCTTTCGTGAACGCCTGCATCACCTTGCGTAATTCTGCATATTTCTTCGCGTTGTTGGAACTATCCACGACCTGATTGTTCTTAATCCGTTTCTTTTCCTTGAAACGAGTTTCGAGGTAATCGATCATTTGTAGAACCGATTTGACCTTGACCTCCGGCTGGGCGGCTTTGATTTCATCGAAACAGTGGGCCAACTGTACGGGAGACCAGTTGCGTTCTTCCGCTTCCCATGTGTCGGCTACATGCAGGTATTTGGTCCGCAAATCGAAAAGCAGTTTGTTCTTAGTGGTCGCTTCTGCACTGCCTACTCGAAAACTTTGTGATTTGACATCCCAATCCTTTAACAAACCGGTGATATTTAATACCTTTGGCACGCGAGCATAACCGGTTTTGAAGAATATCATCTCCAGTTTGACCATTTTCTGGTCTTTGGGGTTTTGTTTACCCCGAATGTTAATCGTGTACATAAACTGATAACGTGTTAGTTAAATGGTACTTTTAATTCGCATTAGTAGGCATCAAGTCGTCTTAATTAACCTACATGGAAGCCTACATGAAAAGAGTAGGACTCTCAGCGAAATAATGGTTATACGGTTTGGACCGTACTTGTACCATTTACTAACACGTTATCAATCAGAGGATTTCAAGTTCTCTTGAAATCACGTTCGAAAAAAGGGAAGCCCCTTTAGGTCTGCCTCTTTTTTGTATTATATATGAATTTTATAATTGAGTATTTATAAAATTCAACATTGTATTGGCATTGTCTATCATCTTTTTCTGAGCCGGTTTACTCGGAGAAAGCAGAGGAATAAGTTTTTCCAAATATTCTTTTGCTTCTTTAAATTCGACTTTTGCCTTTTCAGCATCAGTTTTCAATGTAGTAGCACCCTGACTGTAAAGTAATGTACCTAAACTATTGAGAGCATTAACATTATTCGGCTGAATCTCAAGAGCTTGTTTAAAAGCATCTTCTGCTGCACTATTTTTCTTAGCTCTCTGTGCTAAAATACCTTGATTCACATAATATGTGGCATACAACTTAGTTAATGTCTTATTACCGGGTACAGCCTCCAGACCTTCTTTCAAAGTGGCAACATATTCATCATTTTTCTTCAAATCTTTCAATGCACCTGCCTTGCCTATATAAGCATTTGCCAAGTTATACTTTTTCTGTACAGCTATATCAAAATATTTCAAAGCTTCAGCCGGTTTCTTAATTTTATCAGCGCAAACGCCGCAGTTAAAAGCAATTACCGAATCTTGATTGTTGGTTTGTGTCAGATAGGTGCTGAATTTTGTAAATGCAACCTGATAATTTTTAGATTCAAGTGCAGCTTTACCTTCGTTAACCAATTGTGCCGGATCAGCATTCTGCGCAAAGAAATTAGTAGCTGCACAACAAAGTGCAAGAGATAAGATTAATTTTTTCATATGCTTTTATTATTTTAATATTGATATTTCAAAGTTAGTTGCCTAAAGCGTAGAAGCAAAACCTTTTTACCTTTTTTGAGTTTTTTACGAGAGTAGTAACAAGTGTTATTTTACGTAAACAAAGAGGGATAAAATTTTGGACTGACCCATTATGAAGACAAAATGCGGACATTTTTAAAAACAAGAAAACCGCAAATGCTTATTTTTTAGCTATTTGCGGTTTTTCTTTGTGATTCCGTTGCGATTCGAACGCAAGACCCACGCCTTAGAAGGGTTTCATGGAAATCACATTCATTATCTTAGTTATCAAGACATTGCAAGAATTTATTTTAGGGTAAATGGTTCGTTTTTTCGGTGTTTTACTTAAACATCCCACCCCGTCCAGTTAGTACCCACTCTGCCGAAATGCCATAATCAAGCACTAAATATGTTATCCATTCCGGCTTTAAAACACTGACATCCGGTTGGTTCCTGACAGTATTTATATTCCAATAGTTAATGCTATGGGCTTTGGTAAACGTAAGAAGTCCGCGCATACGTTTCTGCGCCTTCAGCATATCTATTGCCTCAAAAAAACGTTTGGTTACCTCTATTCCTTCTTTTGATATATTCATATCTGAAAATGTTTTCTGCAAAGGTAAATAAAATAGTAAACAAAACAAGAAATAAAGAATATTATTTGAATAACAAATATAACAGGGTATAAGAATTGAAATCGAATGCGGTCTGCATTATCAATTTAACAAGTAGATTACAAGCAATAGTTTTAGATAATATACCTTAAATCAAATAATAAATCTGATTACCAATTTGTTTATTTGTTTATTTTCCCTTTTCTTTGTATGAATTATATTCTATCTTATGGGAAATTGGAGTGATAAGCAAGAGATAAAAAAGGAAGTTAAGGAAAAGGATAAGATAAGACGTGAAACGCTTGGAAAATTCTTTTATGACCTTGCCAAACTAACTTTTGCAGCCATCGTACTAGGCGGATTAACGCCTATATATGCAAATATGGATAATAGTACAAATTGGAGCTTAATAATTGCCGGTACGATTTTTACTATTATATTTTCTCTAATAGGTAACAAAATTTTAAAATAGGGAGGGAGATTATGGAGACTCTTACAGCTTTTTTTATATTAGGTTCTATTTTAGGCGGAGTTTTTCTTATTTGGTTATATACTAAATCGGGAGAGAAATGGCTAAAGGATTTGTAATACGGATGTACTAATTACAATATTTTGCTTGGCAATCATAGCGGGAGTACATTGGTTGCTTGGTCTTATACGAAGCCAGGCGATAAGTGGCTTGCAAACTTTGCAACCAAAATATTAAAATGATAGTAGTATGAACGCGTTAGGATTTATTTTCAAGTTGGAATTGTCATCGTAGGTGGTTTGTATCTATAGACATTTGCGAAAAAAGGGAAAAAATGGCTTGTAAGTTTATGATTTTTTCCTTATGGTTCTGGACTTTCTCATTACCCATTAGCATTTCCCATATAAGTCCTACGAGGTACTTGCTTTTTCCAATTCACACTGCTTCTGTTGATGTTTCCGATATATTTCTCCGCAATCCTATTTTCAACATTATTATTGATGAAGATATAACTGGTAATATCCTTAATAATAGTAATAATGATACCGATAAAGGTTAAATTCGTGATTGATTGATGTCTTTTTATGTTGTTTTTGTTGTTGTAATAATAATAATGCTTATTTTTGCAGAGCTAAATAAGATATATCAATTATAAAGTATTAATTATATAGAGAGCCTTAGAGCACCCCTCTATTAAAAAGGAGGATATAATTATGGGATCTGACTAAACACTAAAAACAAGAGTTATAAGCAATGTATATTATGTACATTGCTTTTTTGTTATATCACCCTAATATTCAACAAGTTATGAGATTCTTAAAAAAGAACCTAACATTAATATTTAACTTTTTTGCTGGAATTGCATCTATTATAGGCATTGTCATACTGGCTTTTTCTGATAAGACAAACACCATTATTGCATTGTCCTTTTTTTGTGGGTGCTTATTAATCCTTTTGATAAGCATCGTATGGGCTATCTATTCATTTATCAAGCAAGGAAACGGAAATAACCATTTGAAAGTATCCGTATTCACAAAATTTGAAGCATTAGACGAAACACATAGTATCTTCGAGACTTATAGAGTTATCCAGTCCAAGCGTTTGGTTTTGTCAGAGATTGACCAAAATTTCAAATGGTCTGGGTCAAAACTGCCAACAGTTTCTTCAAAGTTCCAAGAAGTCAAGGATGTCATAACTAATAAACGTGATTATGATAAGGCTGTTTTAACCTTTAAAAGGCCATTACTATATAATGAAACGGGAGTTGTCCATTTCAGAGCAGAAACAGACGATTATGACGGTAAGGCAAAACCTTATTTGGATTACAGAGTAGAATCATACATAAACATGATTCACTACCGCGTAATCTTAAAATACAAAAATAGTTTTCATCAACCCGCGAAAGTACTAAGAAAGCCCATTGAATGTAAGAATCCTACAGAATATACAGAAATAGGAAGTATTACATTTGATGAACAAGCAAAATGCTATGAATATTATTTAATCAATCCAGAGCCTGGATATTTTTATAGAATACAATGGGAGAAGTAAATGGGACACTGATACCGATACTTTGGTAATGGCTACCCATGGATTTACAAAGAAAACGTAAAACACCTGATAACGAAATAAATAGATGTAAAAATTCCACCTATACACAAGAAACATTGGTAATAGAGAACCCCGCTAAAGAGTTATTAGACTTTGTAAATCAGCTAAGAGACAGAAAATTATCTCAGTAAAAAAAGTTACGCCATAAAAAAAATTTAATATCAGAATAAAGGCATAATTTTATTCAGATGGATATTTCCATTTCTATTAGTTCAAAGTCAGATGATATCTAGAGATTTCCATTTAGAATATGTAAATGTAAAGTAAATGATGTCGCAAAGTTGATATTTCAATTACCTATCATCAGCTCCCAATTATCCATAATAGTCATATCCCAATGCGGCACGTCAAATTCATTATTGACCGACACCCCATATACAGAAAGACTCTTGCCGGCACTGTCAAACTCAGTCAAAGCCGTTTCCTCTCCTTTCTGGATACGAAGATTCATAAAGTCTGTCATTTGTTCCCAATCGGTAGGACCGATGAATAATGATTCTATGAAACGCCCTTTCACGGGTGCACCAATGGCGGTATCCTTAATGCGTTCCAAATATGATAAAGCCTCGTTGTACCATTAGACAAAGAGGCAAATAATCATCATAAAGGCAAATGTTTCTCTTCTATCTTTCGAAGGTGCTCATTCATTTCCCTTGTGTAGTATTCAATCTCCTTAGAACTTTCCTCGAGTTTGTTCTTCATCGCACGAACATCATTTGTCATACCCCACAATTTGAAGAACAGAATAATTTGCAGAATGCCAAATACTAGTATTACAATGTAGATAATATTGATAATCATCATAGCTATTAATGTTTTGATTTGTAATTTTCATAAGATTTTTGTGCCATATCGAACGTTTGCTCCAATCGGTCGGCGTACTTGAAAATATCATCCAGTGTTTCAATTTTCACTTTTTCTTGCGACTTATATCCTTCTGTCGGGAAATATATGTTCTTCTTTCTGCTTCCAAACGCCAAACGGCATCCCCACCAATATGAAGCATTTCCGACACCTATGGCGAAATAAGATTTGAAATCCTTGTACACAATCTTGTCAGCCTTTATCTTACGTCGAAGGATGCTTCGTATGATATTGTAACCGTCTATCTCCTCCTGTGTTGTGACCACTCCCCGCTCCTTTTCTGCGTACACTATTCCCTCCGGCAAATTATCATCTTGCGGCTCTATTTCTGCCACAGGATCAACCTGTGCGTTGCATGTATCCTCACCTTGTTGGGTGTTTTCGTTTTTTATCGCTACATTTAGCCTATCCGCTATAATATCATTGATAACTGCCGCAATGGTTTTCTTGACAATCGGCCTGTATTGTTCTATTTGCTTTGAAGTTGATTTCCAATCATTCAAGCAGCGAACGAAATACCTCGTAAATTCGTCTCCTGGCGACTGGAAATTTTTTATAAGAATTTCCTTTATCTGTATGGTTATTTGCAGTTCTTGTGCCGTGCTTAGAATTTCCGATTCATTATAGTATGATTTATGGAATTTCTTCATCTGTTCAATGTCTGAATCCGACAAATCCAACATATTCACCACCAAGAATGGTTTTTCATCCATGATATTAGTCTTATCCAGGTCTGCGTAGAATCTGTATTCAATCCCATTGGTTAGCACTCCAAAGCGTGCGTTTGAGGCCGCATAATATTTGGAGAGCTGCGTACTATGCAGGTCGAGTTTCTGTAAACAATGCTTGCACTCGATTAGAAGTATCGGCTTGCTGTCTTTCATAATCGCATAGTCTATCTTGTCTCCACGCTTTGTGAGGTCGCAATCCATTTCCGGAACGACCTCAAACGGATTGAACACATCATATCCGAGAGCCGCTATCATTGGCAAGATAAATGCGTTTTTCGTAGCTTCCTCTGTTTGAATGGCATCTTTTTGTTTTTCAATTCTTTCTGCTATTTGCAGGATATTATCTTTGAAATCCATGATATAGTTGATTTAAGTCTTATGCGTTAAAGTCTTTTCATGCAGCCCAAAACATGGTATATATGCCTAATCATTCGCTTTGGCAATTCCTGTATTCCATATTCAGGAGACTTATTTGTTGGTATCAGTGAATAATTCTCTGGATTTGTTGCCGGTCCAATTCTTTTTATTGTTCTCATTTCATTTGTTGTAACAATAGCATATACTTCACCAAAAGGAATAAACGAAAAATCCTCTATTTTTTTCAAGGCAATCATATCTCCATGAGCTATTTCCGGCTCCATAGAATGCCCGGTAACATTGCACCAGCAAGTTGCCTCGTTATATAATTTGAAATCGATTAGATATTCCGGATTGATGGTTTGGTCATTCAATACTAAATCAAATCCTCCTATGAAGTCAACATTATAATAAGGGACTCCGGTCGTATAATTGATTATAGGGTTAGACTGCTGTGAAAGAAACATATCTCCTTCTCCAGTTAGAAGCCAATCGGAATTCAATTCTGGGAATTTTCTAAGAATATCCGTTAACCCCCTTTTCCCTAAGGAGTCTTTAACTTTACGTACATAACCGTTGGAAAGACCGCAAAGTCTCTCAAATTCAGCAACGGAAAGCCCTTTTGCTGATACAAATTCTAAAATTCTACTATTTACATTCATGATTTAATTGGTTAATAAATGCAAATAATAGGAATTTCCTAAGATTTTCCTATTGCATTCTAATTAATATATCTAAATTTGCAATACAAAAATAAGAAAACAAATCAACAAACTACATTTATGGTAAATAAAAAAATAAAAATGATGCCTACTATTAGAGCATTGGGAAAAGGAGAAGCTGCTGATTTTCCAATAGAAAAGATGCTTTCTGTAAAATCTATCTGCACAAGTCTGTCAACTGCTATGGGTATAACCCTAAGAACCTCTTTAAATAGAGAGGAGAAAATCATTACTGTAATCAGAGAGAAATAAACATAAAATACATCAACTACCTGATTGATATAGTATGATAACAAAGAACTTGGATATATCAGAAAATGAAAAGATACAAATCTATGGAGATGACGTGTACGCAAAATCGCAACAACATGTAAAATTATCGAAGTAAAGCGACTCAAGGACGCAATAATATAAAAGTTCAGTTCTATGCTAAATGAAGATGTTTTAAAAATCGTATTGAATAACAAGACTTTCGGGCGCGATGAAGCTGCCGATATTGTCGGTGGGTTGTCAAGGCTGACAAAATTAATCGGTAGCGGATTAATCCGTGCAGAGAAAAGGACACAGAAGCAAAACGGTAAATGGTTCTGTAATGCCTATGATGTGCTAAGGCACGCTTCCTTGAAATATTGATTATTTGAAAGTCAAATAGTTATACTAAGTTAAGCAATTGATTTTAAATGTTTTAACGTTTGGTGCTTAAAGTAAAAACAGCTAACTTTATATCAAATAAAAGAGCTAATAATCAATAAGTTATGAAGCAAAGTTCTATAATTTCCACTTGGGTTCTATCGTTTATTACGATGGTCGTGTTTGCAGAAAGTCCTAATGTGATGTTCTACTTATCGTTTATCGTATTCACCCTAATGTCGCTCTGTATAAAAAAGCACGATAAGGAGTTTGAAAATGAAGAATCCGCTAACGATAAATACTATGAATAATCAGCTTAGAGCGCGTCTTGAAGACTTGTATATTGAACTTGACGCAGTTAACAGAATGACTGAACTTCAAGCCGTTTCATTGTATAACTGCGATTACAAACAGGAAGTGGTTAATCTCATCCAAGAAGATATAAAATCAACGGAAAAAGAAGTGCGTGATTATGAAGATGATGAATTTGAAACAGAACAAGATAATATATGCCGCTCTCTCGGCATATCGAGATATTGTTGAACTTTAAAATATTTGAGCAATGGAAGAAAACAATCAACCAACGGAATTGCAGCTTATCCAGGCTAAACAAGCTGCCGAATTTGCAATGACACCAGTAGGTCAGACTGTAAAACAATTCGAGGTCATGCAGCGCATGGCTAACATGTATACGACAAGTACTATTGTACCGGATACTTATAAAGGAAATGTAGGTAACTGTGTGATAGCCTTAGACATGGCTATGAGAATGGGGTGCAATCCTCTTATGTGTATGCAGAACCTTTACATCGTACATGGCAATCCGGCTTTCAGCAGTAAATTTCTAATCGCAACCATCAATGCGAGCGGGCGTTTTTCTCCTCTACGTTACGAATTTAAGGGTGAAGAAGGCACGCCCAGTTATGGCTGCCGTTGTATAGCCTACGAATCGTCAGACAAAGAGCACAAAGAACCGCTTCATGGAGATTGGATTACCATGGAAATGGCAGATAAAGAAGGTTGGACAAAAAAGAACGGTTCAAAATGGCAATCAATGCCAAGTCAGATGCTTCGTTATCGTGCCGCCGCCTTCTGGCAGCGTGTTTATTGCCCAGAAATATCAATGGGGCTTATCACCAAAGAAGAAGCTGATGATATTCAGGATGCCGAATATGAGGAAATCAAGCCTAAAGATAAATTGGCGTCTTTAGCAGAAAAAGCAGCCGGAGTACAAGATGCCGGAGACTCCCCTACTCCATCCGCGCCCCAACAGTCAAGCCAGGCAGCCGGCAAGAATCCCACCCCTAAATCCTTATTGTAATGGAAGCGCAACACACGTTAGAATGGTATAGAAAACGTCTTGGCAAAATCACCGGCTCCCGTGTCGGTGATTTAATGAAATCCAGCCGGAAGAAAGATGAGATGTTCGGCGACACAGCCAAATCATACATTTACCAACTCGCAGCCGAAAGAAGTATGAATCCTGCAATCGTGGAAGATGATGAGTCTTTTGATATGTATCTTCAACAAGTAGGCTTTTCTTCAAAGGCTATTGAATGGGGAAATATCCAAGAGGAAAACGCCCGCAAATTATACATCAAAATAACCGGAAGGAATATGGTTGAAACTGGTCTTTGCGTTCACCCAAACATTCCAAACTTCGGTTCTTCTCCTGATGGGTATTATTATGGCGAAAACGGCGAGAAAGGGGTTCTTGAGATAAAATGCCCCAATCAAAACACATTTATGAAATACAAGATTGAAGCCACAGATAATGCAGGATTACTATCTGTGAAACCTGAATATTTCTTTCAGTGCCAATCCCACATGATGGTTACCGGTGCAAATTGGTGTGACTTCGTTGTGTACTGCCCGTTTCAAAGTAATCCCATACATATAGTGCGGATAAACCCGGATTATTCATGCTTCGCCATGATTGAAAAGCGTGTCTGCGCTGCTAACGAAATCATCAATGAATTAATTGAGGAGGAATAATAGAAAACAGTTTAACGCACGGTCTGCATACTTAGCATGAACTTAAAGAATACTTGACAATGAAACTTGATATTATAATTAAACAGCTTGACAACGACTGCTTTGATGTCCACATTGGTGACAAGAGTACCGACATGCTGTCGTTTGATGAAATGCTTGGGGTTGTTGCGCAATTGACTGTTCCCGAAAATAAAAGATGCCTTCAGTGGCTCAAAACCAAAGAGCAACACGAAGCTTTCAGAAATAGAAACTTAAAAACAGAGCAATGAATACACAATTAGCAATCCAAGAAACTGACCTCGAACTAGTCGTAAGTGAAAAAACATTAGGCAGTCTTACTACCAATGCAATTCAAATCAGAGATATGGTAAAAGCAGCTTTGCCAATGTATGATATTTCCAATTATAACGATGAGAATATCGACCAAGCGAAGAAAGATGTAGATACTAATTGAAAAGTGCGCCGTATTCTAATTGAAAAGAGCTCCATCCAT
>OHHQ01000628.1_pt1 | contig 17808 bp, 9 predicted proteins | sample 1568051 | NCBI WGS metagenome assembly OHHQ01 (sample SAMEA3879567, study PRJEB24766) | human gut metagenome | biome: human-associated habitat; feature: feces | place: USA | collected 1985/1987
GTCAAATCCATCAATGGGATAACACCGGAAAGCCCCAGCGGCTGGATGTTTACCATCAACGATAAAAAATCCAGCGTTGGCGTTTCCGCGGCCCAGGTGTACCCTGGAGATAAAATCCTCTGGTATGAGGGCACCCCAGCGAACCACTTTACTGCTCCGTCCTGGGAGGATATGACCTCTCCTGAGGCCCCTGATTTTGTGGAGATTTCCTCCAAGGAACAGCTTTTGGCGTTGGCCAACAGCGCCGATCCAGCGACAGACTGGGCGAAAAATTACCGGCTGACCGCCGATATCGACCTGTCCGGAGAAACCTATTCTCCCATTGGCAGCGACCAGATTCCCTTCTCCGGCATTTTTGACGGAAACGGCCGCACCGTTTCCAACCTGGCCATTACCAAAGGCGCGGGCAGCCAGAACCTTGGCTTTTTCGGCTGTATTCAAGGCGCTACCATTTTAAATTTAACCATTGAGGACGCCCAGATTACCGGCGGCAGCCGTTTAGGCGTGTTAGCCGGTGTGGCAAAAGCGGACCCGGCAAAAGGAACCGCCAACCTGATCGGCGGCTGCCGGGCTACCGGCGCCCTGAACGCTCTCGGCACCTCGGTGATTAAGCAGACCGACGCCGGCGGCTTGGTAGGGATTAACGAGGGCGGCACCGACAGCGGCAGCGGACAAAGCGCTTACAGCGCCATCGACCATTCCTCCGCCGACGTTTTGGTTACTGCCAGCACCGGCTCCGCGGATACGGCGGAATCCGGGCATGTGGGCGGCCTGGTTGGCTGGAACAAAGGCATCGTCACCAACAGCTTTGCCGAAGGTAATGTAAACGGCGGCAACACCACCGGCGGCTTTGTGGGAAGCAATTTCGGCAGCATTTACCTCTCTCACTCCACCGGCCATGTGACCGCGGGATATACCGCCGGCGGATTCGCCGGCAGCAGCGGTATGGGCAGCGAGGTGGAAAACTGCTATTCCACCGGCAATGTCATCGCCATCACCCCTAACAGCGGCGCCTATTTCGGAGGCTTTGCCGGGTCAATTACCGGTAAAGTGAAAAACTGCGTCAGCACCGGCACCCTGACGCCGGGTTGGAGCTACAACGGCGGTTTCGCCGGCTATTTTGAGGGAACGCTCTATTCCTTCAATGAAAATTTCGTCACCCTGAAAAACTGCTTCGGCAACAGCGAAACCAGTCTGGGCACCACCATCAAAGCCCTGGGCAACTATTTGAACGGGCGGGATGAAAAAGCCGATCAGGCGGCGGCCTCTGTCGGCGTCACCAAGGAGAAATCTGAGGAAAAGCTGGAAGAAATGCTTCACGCGGTAGCCCAACAAGAAGCCGACGCGGAGGCCTTAAGGCGGGAAGCCGCTAAATACCAGACCCAGGTGACCATTCCCAACACAGTTCAGGAGCAAACCGATATCACCGCTCTCATCGCCCAGCTGAAGCCTGGAGAATCGGCGGATCAAAATATTGTCGTCCAATACCGTGAGCGGGAAGAAAACCAGTTTATCACCAGCGGCTCCCCCGCCAACCGCTATACCCTGGCCCAAAGGAATACTCAGGCAGGTAAGGTCACCGAGGAGGTGGTGCTCCTGTTCACCCAAAACGGCCAGGCCTATGCCCAAACGGTTACCGTAGATATCCAAGGAACGCCCACCCAGGCAACCATGGAGGATTTACTCGCCGGCTTGGCAAAGCGGTACGCGAATCCCAGCTATGAAGGCTCCCTGTCCGACTGGATCGCCTTGGATTTAGGCGCTTATTTGGGCAAGGACAAAAGCTTTTCCTCTCCCGGCGCAAAGAACCTGTTTCTGGCGGATTCTCTGGCGAATGTTAACAGCCGCTATCCCACCGACCTTCAGCGGGCGGCGCTGATGATGACCGCCCAAGGGGTAGACGCGTCGGAATATATCAACCAGATCGCCATGCTGTCCGCCGACGCCATGGACAGCGTAAACGCCCAGGCATTCGCCCTGCTGGCTTATGATTCTGGCAGCTATACCTTACCTCAAAACGCCCTGAACACCCGGAATTCCGTTATCGCCTACCTGCTGTCCCATCAAAACACCGACGGCGGCTGGGCTTACAGCGCCGCCACCTCAGAGGCCAGCATGACGGCGATGGTGCTTTCCGCCCTGGCGCCTTACCGGAATCAGCCTCAGGTAGAGGCGGCGGTCCAGGACGGAATCGCCTGCTTGTCCAGTTTACAGCGGCCCAGCGGCGGCTTTGCCTATGACGGCGCAGAGAACAGCAACGACGCCGCGATGGTGGTCATCGCTTTGACCAGCCTTGGCATCGACGCCGGTTCGGATCCCGCCTTTGTGAAAAACGGCAGCAGCGTGCTTTCCAACCTGTTGAGCTTCGTCACCGCCGACCTGCAATTCGGCTATGACAGCAGCGCCCAGGCGGATGCTATCGCCACAGAGCAAGGCTTCCGGGCTTTAATCGCCTACAGCCGCTATCAGGAGACCGGCTATCACCTGTATCAGTTTGCCGGGGAACTTTCCCCCCAGGTGAAGCCCGGCAAAGTGACGGTGACCGTCCAGCAGGACGAGGGGCTTTCCGTTTTCCAATGGCCTTCCGAGGATCTCCTGAAGCAAGCGGCTCTCACCAATGAGGATTGGGAAAAAATCGGCATCGGTGCAGACGCCCAGATTCATTTCCACCTGACGAAAGCGGATAGCCAACACGCCGGCCAGCTGAAGGCTCTGCTGGAAGAAAACGAGATTTTGGCATACTCCTGGAAACTGGCGGCTGAAAAAACAGTGGGAGGGGAAACAACTCAAATCACCAAATTCCAAGCTCCCATTGAAATAACGGCGGCACTCCCTAAGGACGCGCAAAACCAATCCCCGTACCTTTTCCTCTCCTTATCCGGGAACAGGACCACCCTTCTAAACCAAGGAGAAGCCTCTGATTCATTGGCGCTGGAGATAGCCCAAACCGGATGGTTCGGCTTGGGCTGGAGTACCGGGAATCAATCCCAGCCGGAAGCAAATCAGCCGTTAAAAACAGGGGATAGCGCCCCAGTCCTATGGGTGGCTTCGCTTTCCCTGCTGTCGTGCCTGGCGCTTCTGGAACTAAAAAGAAGGAAAATCCATAAAATCGTATAACCCCTGAAAAATTCGCAGAACAACCAGCCAACACCCAATGAATCGGAATTTCCGCGTTTTCCCACCCTTAAAAGCCAAGGGCCGGCCATATTCCTCCTCAAGGATCCCCCTTCCATCAAAAACGTTCCTTTGTGTTGAAATCAAAGAAAGCTTTGCCGAAGCCCGGTGATCCTGGGTTTCCGGCCTCCAGGCAAAAAAAGCCCTGTGGAAAGAAATTTCCACAGGGCTTTTCCTATTTCATTCTATACAAAAGGGTTCCCTTTCGGCGGTTGCGCGCTTGGTAAGGCCCGCCGGAGCACGGCCCTTTTTGCTTACAGCTTTGCCAGCACCTTCTTCAGGCGCTCTACCGCTTTCTTGGTGTTTTCCAGGTCGTTGAACGCGGTCAGGCGGAAGAAGCCTTCCCCATTTTTGCCGAAGCCCGCGCCGGGGGTTCCCACCACGTTGCCTTCCTTCAGCAGAAGGTCAAAGAAATCCCACGAGGCCATGCCGTTGGGGCACTGGAGCCAGATATAGGGGGAATGCTCCCCGCCGGTAAACCAAACGCCCAGCTCCTTCAATGCGTCCGCGATGACCTTAGCGTTTTGTTTATAATAATCGATCACCTGCCGAATCTGCTTCTGGCCTTCGGGGCTGAATACCGCGGCGGCGCCCTTTTGAACGATATAGGGTACGCCGTTAAACTTGGTGGTCTGGCGGCGCAGCCACATTTTATTCAGCTTGACCCCATCGGATTCCAAATCAAAGGGAACCACGGTATAGCCGCAGCGGGTGCCGGTAAAGCCGGCGGTTTTGGACAGGGAGCAGAACTCGATGGCGCAGGTCCTGGCGCCGTCGATCTCAAAAATACTTCTGGGCAGGCTCTTGTCCCCCACAAATGCCTCGTAGGCGGCGTCGAACAGGATCACCGCATGGTTTTCATTGGCATAGTCCACCCACTGCTTTAACTGGGCGTGGTTATAAACCGCGCCGGTGGGGTTATTGGGAGAACACAGATAAATCAGATCCGCTTTTACCGCCGGGTCGGGCAGGGGCAAAAAGCCGTTGTCCGCGTTTGCGTTCATATATAGGATCTTCCTGCCGTCCATAATATTGGTGTCCACATACACGGGATAAACCGGGTCAGGCACCAGGACGGTATTCTCCTGGCTGAATAGGTTCAAAATGTTACCCACGTCGCTTTTGGCGCCGTCGGAAACGAAAATTTCATCTCCGTCCAGCTCAATACCCCGCTGGGCGTAATAGCCCTTCAGGGTATCCTTTAAAAAGCCATAGCCCTGCTCCGGGCCGTAGCCGTGGAAGGTTTCCTTCTTTCCCATTTCATCCACCGCGCCGTGAAGCGCCTCGATGACGGCAGGGACCAAAGGCATGGTCACGTCGCCGATACCAAGGCGGATAATATCCGCGTTAGGATTTTCTTGCTGGTATTCCGCCACTTTTTTAGCGATGGTGGAGAACAGGTAGCTGTCCGCCACGTTCTGAAAATTATGGTTGATATTCATTGGATATTCTTTGCTCCTTTCGGAATAGGATCCGGGTTAAATTTCCACAATGCCCTCGTAAACCGTCACGGCGTTGCCGGTCATATACACCGTGTCGTCGGTATAACGGATCACCAGATCGCCGCCGATCAGCTTCACGGTGATATCAGTATCCTTTTTGCAGTAACCGTTTTCCACCGCCGCTACCGCCGCGGCGCAGGCGCCGGTGCCGCAGGCCCAGGTTTCCCCGCTGCCTCTCTCCCATACTCTCATTTTCAGAGTGTGGTCATCCAGCACCCGGATAAACTCGGTATTCACCCGCTCCGGGAACAGCTCGCTGGTTTCAAAGGCCGGGCCGATTTTCTCAATGTCCATGGTTTCCACGTCGTTTTTAAACACCACGCAGTGAGGGTTTCCCATGGAAACACAGGTCACATGGTATTCCACGCCGTCCACGGTATAGGGCGCATTGACGATCCGGTCCGCCTTCGGGTCCGGCAGCTTGGAGGCGTCTACCGGAACCAGCGCCGGGGCCAGTTCCGCCTTGCCCATATCCACCTTCATGGCGCAGACCTTTCTGTCGTTATAGATAGGCCACAGGGTCTTAATCCCGCTTAAGGTTTCCACCGTGATCTTTTCCTTGGCCGGGTCCACCAGGCCGTGGTCATACAGGAACTTGCCCACGCAGCGGATGCCGTTGCCGCACATTTTGCCCTCGCTGCCGTCCAGGTTGAACATACGCATTTTGCCGTCGGCCACATCGGAGGGGCACACCAGGATCACGCCGTCGCCGCCGATGCCGTAATGCCGGTCGGACAGCCGGACGGAGAGAGCCTCGGGGTTATTGATATCATGCTGGAAGCAGTCAAAATAGATATAGTCGTTGCCGCATCCGTGCATTTTGGTGAAGTTAGCCTTGATTTTCTCCGTTCTCATGTCGTTGATGTCCACCAGCTCGGTGCTGTAGGGGGAATACCGGCTTCTCAGGGAGTTCGCCATAGCGTTGGCGGTATCGATGGAGGTCAGGCAGGGAATGCTGCGCTCCACCGCTTTCCGGCGGATCTTTACGCTGTCACGGGTGGGAATTCTGCCCTTGGAGGAGGTGGAGATCACATATTGAATCTTTCCGCTTTCGATCAGCTCGATGGTATTGTTGTGGTCGTCCTCATGGATCTTATTCACCGGGACCGCCTGGATGCCCGCCTCGGCAAGCACCTTGGCGGTACCCTTGGTGGCGTAAAGGGTAAAGCCCAGATCCGCGTATTTCTTGGCGGTTTCCGCAATCTCGTTTTTATCGGAATCCCGGACAGTGATAAACACGCCGCCATCCTTCTTCATTTTATAGCCCGCGGCGATCAGGCCCTTATAGAGGGCCTCCTCCAGCGTGCCGGCAATCCCCAGCACCTCGCCGGTAGACTTCATCTCCGGTCCCAGATGGGTATCCACGTTGATCAGCTTCTCAAAGGAGAACACCGGCACCTTGATGGCCACATAGGGGGATTTCTTATAAAGGCCGGTGCCGTATCCCATATCCTTCAGCTTTTCGCCCAGCATCGCCCGGGTAGCCAGGTCCACCATCGGCACGCCGGTGACCTTGCTGATATACGGAATGGTGCGGGAGGAACGGGGGTTCACCTCGATCACATACAGCTCGTTGTGATAGATCAGATACTGGATATTCACCAATCCCTTAGTATTCAGGGAAATGGCCAAATTTCGGGAGCTCTCGATGATCTTGTCCGTCATCACGTCGTTGATGTTCCAGGCCGGGTACACGGCGATGGAGTCGCCGGAATGGACGCCGGTGCGCTCGATGTGCTCCATAATGCCCGGAATCAGGATGTCCTCGCCGTCGCAGATGGCGTCGACCTCCAGCTCGGTGCCCATCAGGTATTTATCGATCAAAATGGGGTTCTCGATCTCCTGGGCCAGAATGATGGCCATATATTCCTTAATATCCGCGTCGTTAAAGGCGATAATCATGTTCTGGCCGCCCAGCACGTAGGACGGGCGCATCAGCACCGGATACCCGATCCGGTTGGCGACCTCCAGGGCTTCCTCGGTGGTCATCACCGTAAAGCCCTCGGCGCGCTTCACGTGGTGCTTTTCCAGCAGCTCGTCGAACCGCTCCCGGTCCTCCGCCATATCGATGCTGTCAAAGGAGGTGCCCAGCACGTTGATTCCCTGGTCGTCCAGGAACTTGGCCAGCTTGATGGCGGTCTGTCCGCCGAAGGCCACCACCACGCCGTAGGGCTTCTCCGTATGGATCACGCCCATGACGTCCTCGGGGGTGAGAGGCTCAAAATACAGCCGGTCGGAGGTATCAAAGTCTGTAGAAACCGTTTCCGGGTTATTATTGACGATAACCACCTCATAGCCCGCCTTTTTCAGCGCCCAGACGCAGTGAACGGAAGCATAGTCGAACTCGATGCCCTGTCCGATGCGGATAGGGCCGGAGCCGAACACGATGACGGTTTTCCGGTTGGGATCGTCGTGCTCCAAAAATTCCAGAGCCTCGTTTTCCTCGTCGTAGGAAGCGTAGAAATAAGGAGTCTCCGCCGCGAATTCGGCGGCGCAGGTATCCACCATTTTATAAACCGGGAACCGGGGGTGGGCGATCTCGCACCCGGAAATTCTCTTGATGACCTTATCCAGATAGCCCATGCGTTTGGCTTTCAGGTACAGCTCGTCGGTCAGCTCTCCCTTGGCCAGCTCCTGTTCCATCTGAACCAGCTTTACCAGCTTGTAGAGGAACCACTCGTCGATCTTGGTTACGTCGTGGATATAGTCTACGGAAACGCCCCGCTGCAAGGCCTCATAGATTACGAACAGGCGCTCGTCGTCGCACACGCTGACCTTTGCTTTGATTTCCGCGTCAGAAAGCTCCTTCAGCTTGGGGCTGTTGAGGGTGTCCAGGGAGATCTCCGCGCCCCGGACCGCCTTCATGATGGCTTCCTCAAAGGTCTGTCCGATGGCCATCACCTCGCCGGTAGCCTTCATCTGAGTGCCCAGATTTCTTTTGGCGTAAACAAATTTATCAAAGGGCCACTTGGGCAGCTTGACCACCACATAGTCGATGGCCGGCTCAAAGCAGGCGTAGGTGGTGCCGGTAACGGCGTTTTTAATTTCGTCCAGAGTAAAGCCGATGGCGATCTTGGTCGCCACCTTGGCGATGGGATAGCCGGTGGCCTTGGAGGCCAGGGCGGAGGAACGGGACACACGGGGGTTTACCTCGATGACCGCGTATTCAAAGCTGTCCGGATTCAGGGCGAACTGGACATTGCAGCCTCCCTCTACCTTCAGCACGTTGATGATATCCAGGGCGGCGGAACGGAGCATCTGGTATTCCTGGTCCGCCAGAGTCACCGCCGGAGCGATTACGATAGAGTCCCCAGTGTGAACGCCCACCGGATCAAAGTTTTCCATGGAGCAGACGGTGATGACGTTGCCCTTGCTGTCCCGGATCACCTCAAACTCGATTTCCTTCCAGCCAGACACGCATTTTTCCACCAGCACCTGGGTGATCGGGGAAAGCCGCAGGCCGTTCTCCGTGATTTCCCGAAGCTCCTCCTCGTTTTCCACGATACCGCCGCCGGAGCCGCCCAAGGTAAAGGCCGGGCGGATAATCAGCGGGTAGCCGATCTCATTGGCGAAGTCCACCGCGCCCTCCACCGTATTAACCACCTTGGAGGGGATGCAGGGCTGGCCAATGGATTCCATAGTATCCTTGAACATCTGGCGGTCCTCGGCCTTATCGATGGTTTCCGGGTTAGCCCCCAGCAGGGTCACCCCGTTTTCCTCTAAAAAGCCTTCCTTGGCCAGCTGCATGGAAAGGGTCAGGCCGGTCTGGCCGCCCAGAGTGGAAAGCAGGCTGTCCGGCTTTTCTTTTTTGATGATCCGTTTGACGGTTTCCAGGGTCAGCGGCTCAATGTAAATTTTATCCGCCATGGCGTTGTCGGTCATAATGGTGGCAGGGTTGGAATTCACCAGCACAACCTCCAGGCCTTCCTCCCGCAGGGCGCGGCATGCCTGGGTTCCGGCATAGTCGAATTCAGCGGCCTGGCCGATCACGATCGGGCCGGAGCCGATTACCATTACCTTTTTCAGCTTTTTGTTCAGCGGCATGTTTTTTCCTCCTCCATCCGTGTCATAAACTTCTCAAACAGGAACATCGTATCCAGCGGGCCGCCGCAGGCTTCCGGGTGGAACTGGACGGAGAACGCCGGAATATTATGGTAATTGACACCCTCGCAGGTGCCGTCGTTGGCATTGATAAAGCTGACTTCCGCGCCGGCGGGCAGACTGTCGTTGATCACCGCATAGCCGTGGTTCTGGCTGGTGATGAACACCTTGCCTGTGGCCAGCTCCACCGCGGGCTGATTGGCGCCCCGGTGGCCGTATTTCATTTTCTCGGTTTTCGCCCCGTTGGCCAAAGCCAGAAGCTGATGGCCCAGGCAGATTCCCATGATCGGGATCTTTGCAGCGCACAGCTTTTTCAGTTCCTCAATGACCTCTACGTTTTCCGCCGGGTCTCCCGGGCCGTTAGACAGCATCACGCCCTCCGGCTCATAGGAAAGGATCTGCTCTGCGGTGGCGAAAGACGGAACGCAGATCACCTCGCAGCCGTAATTCAGCAGGCATTTCTCGATATTTTCCTTGGCGCCGAAATCCCACAGCACCACTCTGTGGTTTCCCTTGCCCTCATGGATTACCACCTCCTGGGAGGTGACGGTTTTCACCGCGTCTTTGATCTTATAGGCCTTAATTTCAGGGAGCAGGGCGGCCGCGTCCGGCTTTTCCATGGTGATCCGGGCGTTCATCACGCCGTATTCCCGCACGATCCTGGTCAGCGCCCGGGTGTCAATGCCGTAAAGGCCGGGAATGTTTTTTTCCTTTAAAAAAGTGTCAAGGTTCCCTTCACATCTAAAATTAGAGGGTTCTTGACACCAATCTCTTACAATATAAGCCTTCAAACGAGGCGTTTGGCTTTCAAATTCCGCTGGAATCACGCCGTAATTGCCGATTAAAGGAAAAGTTTGCACCACGATCTGTCCATAATAACTGGGATCGGTAAGAGTAGCCAAATAGCCGGTCATCGCCGTGGTGAAAACAAGTTCCCCAGTAACGTCAAAAGCGGCGCCAAAACTCTTTCCTTCAAAAACAGTACCGTTTTCCAGAATTAAGTACGCTGTCTGTTCCATAGTCTTGCCTCCAGTTCATCTGTGTCTGTCCGCAGCAGCTTCCGCCCGAAAAAAGTAAAACCTCTCACGGGGCACGGCCTGTCCGCGCCAAGGATCAGCTCTCCGGAATCTCATCACTAGCCTTTATACTAATGTATTATTATACACTATTTCCATTTGTTTAGGAAGATATTTTTTTCAAAGGAAGTTAGAACATAGAATTTTATTTTGAATTTTTCTTGTGGATTGTGTTGAATTTTATCTACGCCTTTTTGGGGAACCCTGATACGCTCTCAGCCCCGCAATGATTTTCACGCCCTGAAAGGGTATTTTCACAGATAGGGGGATTCCGCCTTGCGAAAACCAGCGATTCGTGATAAACTGAGAAACAAAATCTCTTGTTTCAGGAGGAACCATCCCTTGACTAATTTCCTCATAAAACACTTTATTCCCAACGCGTCTGACGTGAAAAGCCCTGCTGTGCGGCAGAGATACGGCGTGGTAAGCGGCGTTGTGGGTATTCTCTGCAACGCCCTGCTCTGCACCGCCAAAATCGCCGCGGGGCTTCTGACCGGCGCGGTTTCTATTGTTGCCGACGGCATCAATAACCTGTCCGACGGAGGCTCCTGCGTCGTCAGCCTTCTGGGCTTTAAGATGGCCGGCAAGCCTGCCGACGACAAGCATCCGTTCGGCCACGGCAGAATCGAGTATGTGGCCGGGCTGATCGTATCCTTTATTATTGTGCTCATGGGAGTAGAGCTGGCGAAAACCTCTCTGGATAAGATTTTCCATCCCGAGGAAATCAGTTTTTCCTGGATAACTCCGGCGGTGCTGGGGATTTCCATATTGGTAAAGCTGTGGATGTGCTTTTTCAACCGGAAAATGGGAGATAAAATCGACTCCGCCGTGCTGAGAGCCACCGCTATGGACAGTCTGTCCGATGTGGCGGCCACCTCCGCTGTACTGGCGGGCTTTGTCATCGGCTATTGGGCCAGAGTGAATTTAGACGGTTATCTGGGCGTGCTGGTAGCGCTTTTCATTTTATATACCGGCGTTTCCACCGCCAAAGGAACCTTAGACCTGCTGCTGGGCGAGGCTCCCGATCCGGAGTTTGTCAAGCAGATCCAGCAGGAGGTGCTGTCCTATCCGGAAATCATAGGCGTTCACGATTTGATCGTTCACAACTACGGTCCCGGCCACAGCGTTGTCTCCCTCCACGCAGAGGTTCCCTGCGACGTGGATATCCTAAAGATCCATGACACCATAGACAATGCCGAACGGGACCTGAAAAAGAAGTTTGACTGCGAGGTCGTCATCCATATGGACCCGATTATCACCGACGATAAGGAAACCAACGAAATTCACCAAAAGCTTTCGTCCATCGTCCGGCTTCTGGACTCCCGGGTTACGATTCACGACTTTCGGATGGTAAAAGGCCCCACCCACACCAACCTAATTTTCGACATTGTGGTGCCCCATCAATTCCGCCTGACCGACGACCAGGTGGTGGAGTCCTTGCGCCAGGCCGTCAAAGCCTTGGATGCGCGTTACGAAATTGTGGTAAACGTGGATAAGGCGTACACCGCTCCGCCCGGCGGCGAGGCTTAAAAAGCTTTTTACCGGTTTGCCGCTTTCCACACGCCTGCTTCATGCCGGGAACGATATCTCTATCACGAATAATATTGCGGATGAAACGCAGAAAGAGAAGGCGAGTCCGGCAGCCTCTTCTTTTAATAATGAATATTTTTTAAGCTCTTCACTCGTTGCTTGATTATTCATCATATACTGAATATTTTTAGCATTCGGTGTTCCATTAAACTGCTCATGCAACTCCTCGTCACTGATCCCCCTACCACGAATCAGCTTGGAGATTTTTCCCCAAGCTAAAACATGTTTATCATTGTCAAAGAATAATGTTCCATTAAAATCAAAGATAATTGCTTTATAATTCAATCTTATCTAACTCCTTTGTTTCACTAATTTGCTTGAACCAGCTAGCTGATTTTTTTGGGTATCTAATTTGACTGTCATAATCAACATAGAATAGTCCATAACGCTTATTATAACCATTAGACCAAGAAAATACATCCATTAACGACCAAACAAAATATCCTTTAACATCCGCACCATCGTCAATTGCTTTTAAAATCCATAATAAGTGCTTTCTAATATAATCAATCCTTGGAGTATCATCGATCTTACCTCCAACAAATTCATCCTTATATCCCATTCCATTTTCTGTGATATAAATTGCTTTATAGTTAGGATATTGATTTTTAATTCGCATGATCATATCATAAAGTCCTTGAGGATAAATCAACCAGTCCCAGTCAGTTCTTTCGATTCCTTCCTTAAACATCCGTTCACCAACACCCTTCAGTCTAAAACGTGAAGTACCTTTATCCCCCGTTCCATTATGGAAGATATCATTCTCACCATCGTAAGCTTGAATAAAGTGGCTTTGATAATAATTAATTCCTAGATAATCATTTAACTTAGCAGCTTTTTTCATGATTTCCAAATCTTCTAGATCAACTCTAAAAGTTCCATTATTTAAAGCGACTAATCGTTTAATTATCGTAAGAGTTTCATCAGTGTATTCACCTAAGAAAGTTGCATCTAAAACAAACTGGTTAGCTAATACATCTTCATTTTTTGTTGCCTGATAATCAGCTTCATTATCATTATAAGGATATTTTGTTTCTAAAGAGTGAATAATTCCAATTTGGCCTGGATATTTTCCCTCTTTAAATGCCAATACTGCTTTCGCATGGGCAACCATCATATGATGCATTGAATAAACTGCTTTAGGAATATCATATTTAATTGCTGGTGGAAAACTTCCTACAATGTATTGATTTACTGCAATTGGCCATACTTCATTAAAGGTGAACCAATATTTTACTTCATCATGATATTCTTGAAAACAAAATTTTGCATAATTAGTATATTGATCGATGATTTCATGATTTAAAAAATCACCAATTTTATGCAAAGCATCAGGAGTATCAAAATGATGTAATGTAACATATGGTTCAACACCCTGCTTTTTACATTCTTGAAAAACACGATGATAAAAATCTACCCCTTCTTGATTAATTTGACCAACACCATTAGGAAAAATTCTTGACCAGGCAATCGAGATTCTAATCCCTTTGATTCCATAATCACGGCATAATTTTAAATCTATCGGATATTGATGATAAAAATCACTCGCCGGATCACCAGAAAAACGTCCTTCTTTTTTTAAATAATCATCCCAGGCAACTTTACCTTTTCCATATTTCAAAGTACTTCCTTCACATTGGTAAGCAGCTGTAGCACCACCAAATACAAAATTATCAGGAAATTTCATTTTTATTCTCCCTCCATAATTTTAAACACAAATTTCAAGGCCCCATCAGGATCTCTTGTTAGATTGATATATTGTTTACCTTCACAAGCAACACATTTAATTCCTAAACGATCTGTATCTTTTTTCAAATCTTCATAATAATTAGCTACTTGTGGTGCCAATACAACTAAATCATAATCTTTCATAATATCCATATGTGCTCCATAAGAACCGGCAGCTGTAATCAATGGAATATTTTGTTCTTTAGCGCCTTTAGCTAGAGCATTTGCTAATAAACCACTTGTTCCACCACCAGCACATAAAACCAAGATTCGTTTTGATTTTAAAGTATTTCCATCTACTTCAATCATTTCTTCTTCTTTTTCAACTGCATCTAAGTTCTTATTCTTTTCTTCTTCACACTTTTCATTATCATAAACTTTAAAAAATGGATAATAAATAGCAAAATCAACTAGTAGAATAACTGCAGCAAAAAGAATTGTTAATAAACCTAAACCGCATCCTAAAACAATCCCAATTGGTCCTGGTGTTGTCCAAGGTAATACATACATAAAACTATTCATGCCTAAGAAATCTACAAAAGCTTTAAATAACCAAACATTTAAAATCGGAGCGAAAATAAATGGAATAAAGAAAATTGGATTTAAGATAAGCGGTGCCCCAAATAAAATTGGTTCATTAACCCCAAAGATTACCGGAATCGAACTAGCACGGCCAATTGCTTTTAATTCTTTTGATTTTGACATAAATGCAAACATCAATGTAATTACAAGAGTTGCACCAGTCCCACCAATTGTTGCAACAAATTGTTGAACTCCTGGTGTTAATATATTATTAGCATGTTGTCCCGCTTGGAATAAATCTAAATTATTTGCTATATTTACATAATAGATTGCCGAAACTGCCGGTTCCACGATTGATGGACCTTGAATTCCCACAAACCAGAATAATGACATTGCCCCATAAATAATAGCCAACCCGATATACCCATCTGCTGCAGTAAATAGTGGTTGAAAAAATTCAATTACACCTTGAGCAAAACATATTCCAGTTACATTCCTAAAAATAATATCAAAAATAGTAAAGATGATTGCTGAAACCGCAAACGGTATAACATCAGCAAAGGTTTGAGAAATATTTGGTGGTACTGCATCTGGCATTTTAATAGTTACATTTCGTTTTACACAAAAACGATAAACATTACAAACGACAAAGGCAACTAAAAAGGCTGTTAATAACCCTTTTGACCCCATATAGCCATTTGCAAACCCGCCTTCGATCGAATCGACCCCAACAATCAAGAAACCAACAATTGCTGCCATTAACGCAGAAATATTATTGATTTGACGATTAACCGGCATATCACGATTAAAATTATCTGCTAAATTCTTAGCCGTAGTACCTGCAACAACAAGAGCTAAAATCCCCATTGAATAATTATATGGTTTTAAAATCATTGCTTCTATTTCTTTAGACCAGTAAAAACCAAAGATATTTGGTACATATGCAAGTAACATAAAAATACTTGAAAATAATACAATCGGCATGGCCGAAATGAAACCATCACGAATCGCTCGTAAATAGCGGTTACGTGAAACTTTTTCAAAGAAAGGTTTTAATTTCTCTATATTTGAAACTAATTTATTCATATACGATCCCCCGTTAAATTTTTATTTTTTATATACATCCATTAAAGTCCCAACAATATCCTTTAATAATAATGTTGTCATCAGATGATCTTGACCATGAACCATGATAAAACCAACCTCAACATTATCCCCTCGAGCTTCTTGTTGCAATAAATCTGTTTGAGCTTTATGAGCATCTACTAAACATTCATTAGCTTCTGCTACTAATCTATCAGCAGTCACTAAATCACCGGCTTTAGCTTTCTCTACAGCCATTAATAATTTTGAACGAGCATCCCCTGAGTAAGCTACGATTTCAAAGGCAACCATTGTTGCTTCTTCTTTAGTCATATTTAATCCTTCTTTCTATTTATCTCTTTTTAACGATTGAAATAATCGTTGCAATTTCAGCGTCACTGATTGATATATTTAAAGCCATCTCTAAAGGAACTAAAAGTTCCTTGACCTTACTAACTAACATTCCATGATTTAAAATTATGTTTGATGCAATAAAATTAACAATCGGTGCTTGATGTCTACTGATTCGATCAATCAAACAAACCAAGTGTACTATTAAACCGATTTGCTGATCCTCATCTAAAGTTGCATCTAGTGTAACTTCTAAACTCTTAGTAAAATCCAATAGATAATCTTTTATTCCATCAACATCTACCTCATTGAACTGATCCTTTAAATATTCAAATATTTCATTAATATCATCACGTGCTTCATCTTCCTCAATGAATATCTCTTCTAAAGTTTTAGCATTCTTTTGTTCTAGCCATCTCACTTCAGCAAAAGGATATTGAGCTAAATTTGGTCTATTATTACCAATAATTCCGATAATTTTTCCTTCATTAGCAATAATATTGATTTCATTGTATAGATGATTAGCTTCACTATTTTCAATTACATGAACAGTAACATTACTTAAATCAAAATGTTCATTTAAATAACTCTTTAACCTTGTAACTTCTGACTGCTCTTTTGAAATTATTACTAAGATCTTCTTATCACTTTGTTTTCTAAAATATTTTATATCTTTAAACTTTGTTTGAAGATATTCATAAATTTCATCAACTGAATCATTATTACTGGCTTTATTACTGCTAGTGACACCAATTAAAGTAACTGGCATTTCTAAATATTTAATTTCTATTTTTGTTTCAAAAGCAATTGATTCAGCCATAGTTCGAATTGAACCCATGTCATAAATAAGAATAATCCCTTTACCCTGATCAACCTTTATAATTTGCTCTTTCAAATCTTCATAGGCATCATCCATGCTTTTATCTAAAGGCAAATCATAGGCATAAGTATTGTTATGCATTGCTAAAGCGTTAACAACGTTAACAATCGAACTAGCCGAACTGTCACCATGCATCGCAATCAAAGTAACAACATGTTTATTAGTTACAGGCTTACTCTCATTTAAAATAAACAGCATTGTAAAGATTATTTCATCAATATTCATCTTTACCCTAAATTCTTCTTCAATTTCATGAACGAATTCTTTAGCAAGATGATAATGTTTAGGATAAAGATCAATCATCCGCTTAATTTCTTCATTTGCAAGACGCTGTTTACTGCTTACTTTAATTAGTGAAGCATTAATATGCAGACATAACCCATAAAGAATATTTTCTTGATAATTTATTGCTAGTTCACTGCTTACACGAGTAATGAAACGTTCAACTAAACTAATTAATTTCATTGAAACAATTTTACTTAATTGCTCTTTATCACTTACACGATTACTCAATTCATTTAAATATTCTTGAAAATCTTGATGAAGCTGTAATGAAACTAAAGTATTAATTTGTTCCTCACTAACACTTTGTTTTTTTAACTCTTTTTTACGAACATCAATCGTTCGATAAATATTAGCATTATTTTCCTTTGCTCTATTTTTTAATACCTCATTTTTAGTAAATGCAAATTTACAATCTCCAGGAATAATCTCATCAATTTCTTCTTTAAATGTTTTATAGTAAATCATTCCTTTGCGAACATAATTAGGAAAATCTGATAACAATAACTCAATATGGTGATGATGAACATCATGTTCTCTTACATAACAATTTGCTACTCCTGTATGAATATCATTTTTTAAACCACGGATATTGTCCTTCACTTCATATAATAATAAGGAGTGTAATATATTAGTGCTTACTTCTAGAACCCGATCAAGTTTTCTGGCTTCTTGTTTTAAAAACAATTCTAAAAGAGCAAATCGTTCTTTTAAGGGTCTTTGACTTAATGGCAAAAGTTCAATAACAAAATCCATTTTATTACGATAGAGATCATAAAGATCCTTACTGGCATCACTGGCTATTGCACAAAGCATGATACATTTATAATTACGCGGTAATTCTACATATTGATTAGAGGGCATCTTATTACTTGTAATGATTGAAAATAACATTGTTCTTTGATACCCTGATAAAAGTTCAACATGTTTAATCAACAGCATGCCTTGATTAGTCTGATGTACTAGTCCAGTATTCACTTCATCACCATAAAGCATTTCATTAATAATCGTCGGATTTTCAATGAATGTTTTACAGTCGAAAACTGTAAATGGTGCATTATTTTTTAATACTTTAGATTTAACTGCAAAGTCATAAACGTTTTTAGCAAAATATTTAACCCCACTTCCACTTTCTGCAGTTAAGAGAATATGAGGACTTCCTTGAGGATAAAGAATGGCAGCTTTTGCTAGCATCACTGCTTCATTCAAACTTTGGTTATAACCAATTAAATTCTCAAAGTCTTTTTGATTAGTCAATTGGAAACTTGCTAATTGATACAGTACTGGACGTGTAGTTGTTTTAGTAATTTTTCCTTCTTTAACCAATTGATTCAAAATACTGCTTAGATTAGTTCTTTGCATGTCTAATTTTTCGGATAGATACTGAGTTGTCAATTTAGGATATTCATCTGTACTTTGAGTAATTGAATATTCTTTAATGAACTCAAATACTTTTACTTTGTTTGATTTCATAGCTAACTCCTTTGACACTACTTGCTCTAGCCAATTACAACTATAA
>OHHQ01000633.1_pt1 | contig 17734 bp, 18 predicted proteins | sample 1568051 | NCBI WGS metagenome assembly OHHQ01 (sample SAMEA3879567, study PRJEB24766) | human gut metagenome | biome: human-associated habitat; feature: feces | place: USA | collected 1985/1987
TTGGCATAGTAGTCTGCCTCGACGCCGCGGGGCAGCGAACCCGAGATGGTAACGACGTCGGCCTTACCCGCAAGCTCGGTAAACTTGGCGGTAAAGGCATCGAGCTCCTCGGGGGCAATCGTCGGGCCGCTCTCGAGCAGCTCGGTCTGGTTACCGGCATGAAGGATGTTAAGGCAGATGCGGGTCTCGCCCTTGATGGGCACAAAATCATTCTTAATGCCATTGGCATCCATGAGCTCGGTCATATAGGCGCCCATATGACCACCAAGCAGGCCGGTTGCCACAACGTCGTCGCCCAGCTGACCAAGGACGCGGGCTACGTTAAGGCCCTTGCCGCCGGCGGTCTTTTCGGGCGTCACACGGTTTACGTCGTCAATGACGAGCTCATCGAGCTGATAGCGCGTATCGACGGACGGGTTCATCGTAACGGTGAGGATCATTTCTAGCTCCTTATCTCGCAGGCTCCTTATGCCTTGCAAAACGAATTGGCTACATGCGACTACAGAATCTCGATCGTGAACGAGCGCACGATGGTTTCTTTGGGCTTGGCGATAAGACAGCCGCGCTTGTGCTCAAGCACGTCGTCCTCATCGGAGCAGGTCGAAAGGCCGCCCCAGGGTTCAACTGCCACAAAATCGCCCTCGGGCTTGCTCCACACAATGAGATATGGGAAGCCCCCAAAGCTCAGGCGGACGCCCTTGTCCTCGCCCTTCTTGGAAAGCGTGACCTGACGGCTCTCGAGCACGTCAAAGATGGTCTCCGCAAAATCGAAGAGCTCATGCGACAGAGGCAGCGTCTTTCCCACCATAGGGTTCTTGGAACGATTGACCACGTCAATCAATCCCGTCGAGGGAACGGCGGTGCAGAGCTCCGCAGCCTCGTCTTTCTCAAAACGCAACTCGTAGTCCGTATAGGCCTCGCCCTCGTCGAGCGGACACCTAAAGCCGGGGTGTCCACCGATAAAGAACGGCATGTCCTCGGTGCCCTCGTTGGTAACCTCATAGGAGACACGCACGGCGGCGTCCTCGAGCGTATAGCGGGCGACAAGCTTAAACGGATACGGATAATCGCTCAGCAGCGCGGCGTTATCCTCCGAAGCCAGGCACATCGCCAGCTCGTTCTCGCTCTGGCTCAGCAGCTTCCACTCCTGTTTGCGCGCAAACCCATGGCGAGCGAGCTTTACATGATGCCCGGCAAACGTCATGGCGTTGTTATCGCGCAAGCCTCCGCAAATCGGGAAGCAAATCGGTGCCTGGCCGGACCACACGGCGGGATCGCCCTGCCACAGATACTCGCGACCTCCGGCCTCGATCGAGGTAAACGAACCACCAGCCGTGGACACCTTAATAGAAATCGAATCGTTGGAGAGAGCGTATTCCATTGCCCATCCTTTCGAACAACTGCTTTTTGCTCGCAAGTACCCGTCTCGGCCCTAACCAAAGGACAAACCCGCGCGTTCATCGATGCGTCCGGTATCCCAGCCATGTAACGGGGTACCATACAGACATTGATGCAATTACAGCTGAAAGGCCTTCTTATGCGAACCATCATCCTCTACGCCTCGCGCCATCACGGCAATACGAAAAAGCTCGTGGACGCCATCGTCGAGGCGCACCCCGAGATCGATACCCTCGACGTCAAGGCGCTCGGTAAAAACGAGTACCCCGACCTGCACGAATATCATCTGATTGGTGTCGCCACGGGCATCTATTACTCCGAGATCGACAAGGACATGGCACGCGTGCTCACGAACGTACTGCAGCCGCAGGACAAGGTGTTTGGCCTTATGACCTACGGTGGCAAAAACAAGTGGTACGGCAAGGATATCGATGGCATCTGCCGCATGAGACAGGCCATCTTTATGGGTGTCTACGGCTGCCCCGGCTTTGATACGTGGGGGCCGTTCAAGCTCGCCGGCGGCGTCCAGAAGGGGCACCCAACTGCCGAAGAGATTAAGGGAGCCGTCGACTTCTTCGACAAAATCGAAGACGAGTACGGCGACATCATCGTCGAAGAGTATGCCAAGCGCGAGAAGCGTCTAGCCTACGAGAAGGAGCATCCTGCAGGAGGTCTGGTGGCCGGCGTCAAGCGCACGGCAAAGAAGATCGCTAACAAGCTGTAACTGTAAAGGTGCTTTTGAGCGTTTAACCCATACGGCGGGTCCGAGCAGATTCGGGCCCGCCGTCTTTTTCTATCGTTACTCGGTAAAGGCGTTGCCGACGCTCTGGCCGCCAACATACGTCTCGACGAGGGTGAGCTCATGGTCGAACACGACAAAGTCGGCGTCGCGACCCGGCATGATGCTGCCGCACTTATCCTCGATGTGTGCAGAGCGAGCCGGCACCTCAGTTGCCATGCGAATGGCGATATCGGCGCTGGCGATGCCCCAGTCGACGATGTTCTTGACGCCCTGGGCAAGCGTGAGCACCGAGCCGGCAATGCTCTTGCCGTCGGCGAGCCAGCACAGGTTGTCCTTCATGATGACGTCCATGCCGCCGCTGGTGTAGCTGCCCTCGGGCATGCCGCCGCAGCCAAGGCAGTCGGTGATGAGCACCGTGTGCTGCCAGCCCTTTGCCTGCAGCAGCGCCTTGATGGCGGCAGGGTTTACGTGCTTGCCGTCACAGATGATCTCGGCGTAGGTCTCGGGCGTGGACATGGCAGCGCCCACGACACCGGGCTCACGGTGATGCAGCCCGCGCTGGCCGTTATAGGTATGCGTAAAGCAGCTGGCACCGGCGTTGATGGCGGCGATGCACTCATCGTAGGTGGCGTCGGAGTGACCGATGCTGGTCACCACACCCTTGGCGTTCAGAGCAGCCGCATAAGCAGCGGCACCGTCGCGCTCGGCCGCCATGGCGCTCTTAACGATGCGACCGCCCGCAGCCTCCTGCCACTGATCGAAGACCTCCTCGGAGGGATCGATAAGATAAGCGGGGTTCTGCGCGCCCACGTGCTTCATGGTAAAGAAGGGGCCCTCCAGATAGATGCCCTGAATGCGAGCACCGCAGAAGTCGGGGCCGCGACCCTCGTCCGCCTGGGCGATGGCGGCGCAGGCATCCTTGATCTGCTCGACGCCATCGGTGAACGTCGTGGGCAGCCAGCTGGTGGTACCGCGACGGGCGAGCTCGGTCGAGCTGATATCAATGCCCTCGGGATCGTTATCGGTAGTCGAGTGGTTATAGAAGCCATGGATGTGAGTATCGACCATACCCGGTGCGATCCACGATCCCGTGTAGTCCTTGATCTCGCAAGAGGGCTCGTCGGCCTGCCAGGCGCCAAAAACGCCATCCTCGACCATAAGATAGCCGCCCAGTTGCGGGCCTGCCGGCAAGAAGAACTTGTCAGCCTTAATTGCGTACGTGCTCATATGCACTCCTTGCTTCTAAAGCAGTTGACTGTGGTAATGCTTATACCCGGTCCATGTAAAAACAAAAAGCGCCCGCCCGCCGTTATGAGCGGACGGGCGCCCTTACAGGGGGACGCGATTAAGCGGTGAAGGGGTGAATCGTCACGCCCTTAACCACGCGGTTGACCGTGCCGGTGGGGCTCGGCGTATCGGGCGTGTTGCCCACGCGCACGGAGTTGAGCAGGCTGATAGCCTGGGCAAACATCACGAACGGCAGGGCAAGGTAGCCCTCGGGAAGCGCCTCGTAGCCCTTAAAGGTGAAGGACTCGCCCTCGTAGACGGTAGCGCCATCCTGCTGAACGGCAACGGTGTGCTGAGCGATCTTGTCGCCACCGATCTCGTTGAGGATGTCGATGTCGTACTGACGGGTGTAGGCGTCGTTGTTGACGAACACGAAGACGAGCGTCTTATCGTCGACGAAGGACTTAGGTCCGTGACGATAGCCCATGGAGGTGTCGTAGGAAGTAGCAACCAGACCGTGAGCGAGCTCGAGGATCTTGAGCTGGCTCTCCTGGGCAAGGCCACCAAAGGAGCCAGAACCCAAGTAGGTCACGCGGTTGAAGTCGCCAGCCAGGTAATCGGCGATCTCAGGCTCACGGGAGATGACCTCCTCGCCCATCTTGGCAATCGTCTCGACCCACTCGGCCTTCTGCTCGTCAGAGGCAGTGTCGAAAATAAGGGTGGAGAGCAGGGTCATGCAGGTGTAGGAACCGGTCATGGCGAAGCCCTTGTCGTTGGCGCGCGGGATGAGCAGCGTCAGCGCATTGGGATCATCGGCGGACTCGACGGCGAGCTTGCCCTCGGGAGCGCAGGTGATGTTGAGGAACTTGACGTTGTGGACGAGCTCCTGGGCAAAGGAAACCACGAGCGTGGGATCCTCGGCGCGCAGGAAGTCGCGCGGGGCGCTCACGATGTCGGTCGTGGCGATGGGCTTAAAGTCGTAGAGATCAGTGTTGCCAGCGTGACGCAGGTACGGGGCGCAGGTATCGCCAACGTAGTCGGACGTACCGGCACCGGTGAAGACAACGGACAGACGACCCTCGCCCATAGCGCGAGCCTCGGCCAGGAAGGCCTCGATGGCCTCCTTGTTCTCGCGATAGATGTTGAGCGTATCACGCCAAAGCTCGGGCTGCTGAGCAATCTCGGCCGTGGTGATCTGGGCGCCGAGCTCGGTGAGCTCCTCGACACTCTTCTCGAACATTTTTAATACCTCTCTCTAGAAGTAATCCTCTGACGTGCAATTATACACTTCGGTTGGTTATCTGGTAGTAACCAGTTAAATGCAAAGAATCACCATATGGAGACGATGCGAGCACTAGTTACTGCGCTGGTGGTAAACCTTGTATTTAAACTGATCGGCACGAGCAACCGAGAGTGTGTACTCCACTACCTCGTTTGACTCGTTATACGTAGTCCTGACCAAATCGAGCACAGGCGAGCCCTCGACAATTCCCAAAAGGTGGGCATCGGTGGGACGGGCTATGCTCGCATAGAACTCCTCTTCGGCCACGCGAATCTTTTGCTGAAAGTCCTGCTCAATCACATCGTAAAGCGGCTTACGCTCCAGCAGCGGTCGCTTTAGGGACAGAAATTGACGAACCGGTAGATAGCTGCGTTCGACCATCATGGGCATGTTGTCGGCAGAACGAAGGCGCTTGAGCTTAAAAATGCGATCACCGATGCGCAATCCCATATGCTCGGCCAGATTCTTATCGGCCTCCATCTCGCAAAACTCGAGAATCGTGGTCTCGGGTTCTCGACCCATCGCGCGCATCTGCTCGGTAAAGCTGTAGGACTGCATAAGATTGGTTGCTTTTGCCGAACGGTCGGTCACAAAGGTACCGCGACCGTGCTGCCGAACCACCAGTCCTAAACGCTCCAGTTCCTGCAGAGCCAGGCGTACCGTAGTGCGCGAGAGACCATAGCGCTCCGAAAGTTCGCGCTCGGAAGGAATCATGTCACCGGCGCGATATTCATGGTCAATCTTTTCGGTCAGAATATCGACCAGCTGATCGTACAGCGGTTGCTTACGCGCTCCGATCGCCATCCTATCCTCCCTTTTGCTCGAATTCGGCTAACTACCTAGGGTGTTATGCATTATCTGTCTGCCACACCCGAATCATTAAGAAAACAAAAGCCGCGCGCTCTTTCGAGCACGCGGCTTTTAACATACACATGGCTTAAGGGGTCGGGGTGTGAGCCGCGTAGGGACACACCCCTCAAGCTAGAGCCTTACCAGATGCTCGGCCAGAGACCAAGCGGGCCAGCGCCCAGGATGCCAAGGACGAAGAGCAGGAGAATGCCCTTGGTCGGGGTCCAGCTGTGCTTAGCGAACATGTAGTAAAGCAGCAGCGTAAGCATAAGCGGGACGAGCTTCGGGACGATGGTGTTGAGGGTGTCGGCAACAGAGAAGTTGACCGGATCCTCGGTAACGGTGCCGTAGGTCACGGACTCCATGCCGTTACCCAGATCGGTGACGCCGCACTCGACAGCGTTGCCGTCGGCATCGGAAGCGGTAAGGGCGTTGCCGTCCTTATCGGTCATGGCGATGGTACCGGCCTCAGCGGTCTCGGTATCGATGCCCTCCATACCGGTGAAGTTCTCGGCCTCCTTCTCGGAGACGATCACGGTAGTAGCGGAGAGACCACGGGTGGTGCCGTTGGGGATCTGGAGGTTGATCTGGGTGCCACCCATGGTGACGACCAGGCAACCGACGACGAAGACGCCCATGATGGAAGCGGCACGCGTGAAGGCCTGCATGTTGGCGGTCAGAGCGTCAATAGCGCTGGTGCCAAGCTTGTAGGACCAGTTCATGAGCCAGAAGCGCAGAGCGAACTGGACGACGTTGAAGATCACCAGGAAGATGATCGGTGCAGCGGCGTTGCCGTTGATGGCCATGTTGGAGGTGATGCCGGCCGTGATAGGCACGAGCGTCAGCCAGAACAGGGCGTCACCGATACCACCGAGCGGGCCCATTGCGGCGACGCGGACGGCGCGGATCGTGGGGATGTCAACCTTGTTCTGCTCGAGCGAAAGCACGATGCCCATAACAAAGGTGACAAGGAACGGGTGGGTGTTGAAGAACTCCAGGTTGTGGCTCATGGAAGCCGCGAGGTCGTTCTTGTTGGTGTGGATCTTCTCCAGACCGGGGATGATGGAGTAGAGCCAGCCAGCGGCCTGCATGCGCTCGTAGTTGAACGATGCCTGCAGGAAGCAGGAGCGCCAAGCCATCTTGTTGAGGGTCTTCTGGTCGAGCTGCGGAGCAGGAGTGAGATCCTCGTAGTGCTCCGGGATCACATACTCATTAGATGCCATCTTCGAAGTCACCTCCGTCAGAAACAGCTGCACCCTTCAGCTCGGTCTGCTGCTGGAAGTCCCAGAAAGCGATGCCGAAGCCGATGAGAGCGAGGATGAGCAGAGCAGGGGTTGCCAGCGAATCGTTGGCAACGGTGATGAGCGCGAGGCCAAAGCCCATGAGGAAGAAGCCCCACATATCGCGGTTCATCATAACCTTGAGCAGGACGGCGAAGCCGACGAAGCGCATCATGCCGCCTGCAGCGGACAGACCGGTCTGCAGCCAAGTCGGGATGGCGGAAGCGATGGTCTGACCAATGGTAGCGCCAGCGATGAAGAACAGGGTGACGACGACAGCGAAGATCAGGCCGAGCAGAGCCATGGCGAAGTAGTTCAGGCGCTCGATGCCCTTGGTGTCCGCGTTGTGAGCCATGTTATCGGCCGTGGACATAAGCGGGGACATAAGCGTGAAGACCAGGGTAACGCCGAGCTGGCCAAGCAGAGCGAACGGAATGGCGAGACCGACTGCCGCGTTGGGCTCGAGGCCCGTGGCGATAGCGAGAATGGCTGCCATGATGCCGCCGATGACGGCGTTAGGCGGCTGAGCGCCTCCGATCGGCATGTTGCCGATCGTCATGAGCTGATAGGTACCACCCACGAGAAGACCGGTGTTGAGGTCGCCAAGGATAAGACCGATGACGGCGCCGGTGACGATGGGCTGATAGAGAGACTCGAGGAAGTCAAACTGGTCGATTGCCGCGATGAACGTGACGACGAAGACCAGAGCGATCTGGATGATCGAGTATTCCATCTTGCTCCTCCTTTCAAAATGTATGTACGCACTTTGGATTTCACGTACAGAACGTCAGGGTTTCACTCCTGACAACGTGGATCACGAGGATTACGAGAAGAGCTTGCTCGTGTCCTCAACAGGCGTGCTCGGAACGCGCCTGATCTCCAACTCCACCCCCAATTCCTGCAGCTCTTTAAACGCAGCGACATCCTCGTCGTTAACTGCGACGGAGGTGGCGACTTGGCGCTTTCCTTCCGACATGTGCATGTTGCCGATGTTTACCTTCTTTATAGGCACACCGCCCTTGACGAGCGTAAGCACGTCTTCCGGTGTTTCGGCCACGATGAAGATCTTCTGGCGCGGGCTCGCCTTGCCAATGACGTCGATGGTCTTCTGCAGAGAGAAGAAACGCGTAGCGACGCCGGCGGGAGCGGCCATCTTCATGAGGTTCTGGCGCATGGTGTTGGACGCCACGTCGTCGTTGGCGACGAGGATGAGGTTGGAGCCCAGGGTGGAGTTCCACTGGGTGGCAACCTGACCATGAACCAGTCGGTTATCGATGCGGGTAAGAAGAATGTTGGGTTCTGCCATGTTGATCAGCTTCCTTTCGTTATTTGCTGACGACAGTTACTTGATCTCCTGAATCGCGTAACGCGAAACATCTACGACGGCTCCGGATCGGACTTTGATCTGGACCTTCTCGCCTTCGATGCCTTTGACGGTTCCGTAGATACCGCCGGCGAAAAGAACCTCTTGACCCGGCTTGAGCTCGGTGTGCAGCTCCTTGAAGTACTTCTGCTTCTTCTTCATGTTGATTTGCGACCAGATGGTGTAAATCAAGCCCATGATGACAAGCAGGCCTAAAAGGGCGACCGAGGAGCTCAGGACGTTGGCTCCGAAATCGGCCATTAGATGCCGTCCTCGTCGCCGAAGATATCCTCTTCGTCGGAGCCGGCAACGGATGCGACCGTCTGGGCGGTGATGCCCGTCTGGCCAACGGTCACGGCCTGCTCGCCAAGCTCGGCGAGCGTGGCGTTGCCGCGGAGGAACAGAAGCTCAATAACCATGGGAAGGTTGGTGCCGGTCAGAACCTCGACGTTGTCGACATCCTGGGCAATCATCATCGCCTGGTTGAACGGGGTGCCACCAAGCAGGTCGGTAAAGACGAGCACGCCATCGCACTCCTCGCGCATGGCGGTAATAGCGGCGCGGAGATCCTCACCGTAGGAAGCAGCCTGGTCGCCCTCAAAAGGAACGACGGTAAAAGCGGGCTGGTCGCCAGCAACCATAGCGATAGCGCTTGCGAGGCCGGGTGCGAACTGTCCATGACCGGTAAGAATAAAGCCAACCATTCAAATTTCCCTTCCGAAGGTGTGTACGATCTGAGTCCGATGATTTTCGGAAGCCAGCGGGCGCTCGCCCTTAAAGCTTCTTAGAAAGCGTACTTTGAAGACCAGTGGTTTCTAAACTGGTAGTAACCACGTGACGTGTTGTTTTCACTATATCACCCCAGAAGAGGTCGCTTTCGTTGATTCATACGGTAAAACGTTTTTGCACCGCTCACGGTGATAAATCGACCGTTTACCGGTCGTTAACACTTCTACCTGCGGTTTTGAAACCGTTCCGAAATGCTTTGGCAAAAGATCGGATCTTTTCCTGTGTCTAAACAACGCAGGGCGGCTAAAAATAGCGTGTAGAAAAATTGCAGGTCATTGTGAAGATATGTGAATTGGTCTTTTTGACTTAATACCAGTTAGAACCAGTTTTGAGATTATCGGTGAACGGTAGTTTTCGACCGTTCACCGGTTACTTGCAATCGTTTGCAGTCGTTTTCCCAGATGAATTAGGGAAACACAATGGAGCGCTTGCGCGGGCGCGAGGCCTACTCCAGTGGTTTCGGCAGCAAAAAGCCCGCTAGAACGTTGTCCGTTCTAGCGGGCTAAATCAGGCAGATCGGCTAGCGCACAGTAGTGCAGGCAAACCTTACGCAAACAGGCCGTAGATGCTGATGTTGGCCTTGGCATACAGGCCGTTAGCATACTCGGTCCACTTGGAGCTGGCGCTCGAAGCCTGCGAAGAGTACTGCTGGTAGGCGGTGTAATAGGCGGTCATGGCCTGCTTGTAGGTAGCGCTATCAGCCGTAAAGGCATCGTCAGCGAAGGCCTTAGCGTAGGTGCTATCGGCGTCCTTCCAGGTGCCCTTTTCGCTATCCCACTCGTCGCCGGCAAGTTTGATGATGTAATCGGCGTAGTCCTTGCTCGCGGTCTCCTCGTTGCCGTCAGCAGGCTCGGTCGGGGCGGTCGGCATGCTTGCGGAGCTATCGCCCACCTTCTTCTTGTAGAGCTTCTGCAGCGTCGCGGACTGACGGACGATCTGCTTGGCCTGGTCCTTGGACACGCCATACTGCGTGGCCATGGTCTTGTAGTCCGAAGTGCCGATGGAATCCTCGGCGTACTTCTTCATCTCCTTAGAAGAGACGGTGATGCCCTCGTCCTCGGCAGCGTCGAGCAGGATCTTGTTGCGCACGTAGGACAGGATGACGTCGGCAGAGGGAGCGGTGTAGTTGCCATCGCCATCCTTGACGGTGTCGAGGCTGTACTGGCTCTCAATGGCCTCGCGCGCGGTGATGTCGCTCTTCTTGCCGTTGTAGCTGTAGCTTGCCACGGTCGAATCGAGCTGGTCCTCGGTGAGGGTCGCCGAGCCGACACCCTTGCCGCCAAAACCACCATTGCCAATAAAGAAGCCAATCACGGCAGCAATCACGACTGCAACCACAAAGGCGGCAATCATCGTCTTCTTGTGCTTGGATGCGCGGTCGTCTTCGTCGGAACCCAGGATATCGTCGTCCTCGTCCTGCTCCTCGGGCATGAGGTTCTCGTCGGCGGCGTCCGCGGCGATCTTTGCCTCCAGGCGAGCGTCCTCCTCCTCGGCCGTCGTACCGGCGGCAATATGTTCGGCAGACGTACCGGCGACCAGATCGATCTTCTCCTCCTCATCACCATCGGGGCCTTCGCCGCGCTCGATGATCTGGATGCCGTCGATCTCGTCCTTCTCGTCCTTCTTTTGAATCAGACCCATATCAGTTACTCCTTGTTAGGAAACATAGTCCGCAATAGAATACGCCCGACAAAGCGCCGGGCGTATTGATTCTCAGGTTATACGCAAACACTTAAGTACTATTTAGGCGTTTGCAGTCTGCATGCCTTAGGCCAGGTGCGCGATAACGGCATCGGCAAAGGCCTGCGTGCCCACAGCGCCCTCAACGGAGCCGGTCTGGGCACGACGAACGTCGCCGGTAACCTGCTCACCCTCGTCGAGCGTGGCAGAAACGGCGGCGCGAATGCGATTGGCCGCGTCGTTCTCGCCCAGGTGATCGAGCATCATAGCCGCGGACAGAATCTCGGCCGTGGGGTTAGCGATATCCTGGCCAGCGATATCGGGCGCGGAGCCGTGCGTCGCCTCGAAGATGGCGCAGTCGGCACCGATGTTGGAACCCGGAGCCATACCCAGTCCACCTACCAGACCGGCGCACAGGTCGCTCACAATGTCACCGTACAGGTTGGGCAGCACCAGGACATCGAAGTCGTTGGGGTTCTGGACCAGGCCCATGCAGGTGGCGTCGACGATCTTGTCGTTGAACTCGATATCGAGATAGTTGGCGGCCACCTCGCGCGCAACGCGCAGGAACAGGCCATCGGTCGCCTTCATGATGTTGGCCTTATGCACGGCCGTCACCTTTTTGCGGCCGCAGCGGCGGGCGTACTCAAAGGCGTACTCCACAATGCGGCGGCTCTTGGCGATGGAGATGGGCTTGATCGAGATAGCGGAATCGGCGGCGAAGGCCTTCTGACCCGAGCGCTCGACAAGCTGCGAGAGCTCCTCGACCTCGGCAGCCCCCTCATCGAACTCGATGCCGGCATAGAGGTCCTCGGTGTTCTCGCGCACGATGACCAGGTCGACGTCGCGGAAGCGCGAGCCGTCGCCCGGCTGCGACAGGCAAGGGCGCACACAGGCGTACAGGTCAAAGTGCTTGCGCAGGGCGACGTTAACGCTGCGGAAACCCGTGCCAACCGGCGTAGTAATGGGACCCTTGATGGCAACCTTGGTCTCGGCGACCGCATCGAGCACGTGCTGGGGCAGCGGCGTGCCAAACTCGTCCATGACACCGGCACCGGCCTCCTGGACGTTCCAATTGATCTGGACACCGGCGGCCTCGACCACGCGGCGCATGGCCTGCGTAATCTCGGGACCGATACCGTCACCGGGAATCAGGACTACATCGTGCGCCATAATCTGTTACTCCTCGTCTTCGGCGTCGTCAGATTTTTTAACGCTAGCACGCTTCTTCTTTTTGGAGAGATCCAGGCCAAAACGTTTAACAAGCATTTCGCAAATCTCGCTCGAACGGGCCTTGAGATAGCTGCCTTTGCCGTTCTCGGCGTCGAACTTAAGGCGCAGCGCGAGCTTCTCGGCAACCTCGGCGTCAATCTCGCCCTGACCAAACTCGTACAGGCAACCGAGCATGTCGCGATACTCGAGATCACCGTGGTAGCACTGGATGGCCTCGTCCAGGATGGGCCAAGCCTCGCGCGAACGCTCGACACTCGTGGCGCCCCACACGCACAGCAGGCGGAAGGCGGCATAGCGCAGCGTGGAGGAAATCTCGTCGAACAGTGCGGTCTCGGCGCCCTCAAAGGCATCGCCCAGCTGCTCGGGGCAGGTGGTGGCGAGCGCCGTCAGGGCATCGAGAGCCTCCCAGCGGGTCTGCGCCTCGGGGCGGCTCGATCAGCGCGGGCACGCAGGGCACGACGCGCTGCGGATCGCGCTCGGCAAGCAGGTGCAGCACGCGGGCGGCAAACTGGCGGATACGGCGCGTGGGGCAGCCGAGCTCCTGGACCAGACGGTCGACGGCGTTCTCGTTCTCCTCTGCCAGCTGGAGCTGTGCCAGCTCCTCGTCGGTGAGCTGTTCGTCTTTGTTTTCTGCCATAGTTACCTCTTCTTACTATTTCTTAGCGTGCTTGCCAGCACCCTTGCTGTCATCGGTGACCGAGATGAGCTGTCGGTCGGCCGCGCCATTGCGACGCGCACGGCGGCGCTCCTCGGCGTCGCCCGCGTCGGCGGCGGCGCGATGGGCCTTGTTGACGTTAAAGACCTCGTCGTGCTTGCGCCACGGACCGACGGACTCGCCAAAGCTCATCTTAAGGCCGGCGATAAAGCCGCCGAGCCAGCCGATCGGCGCAAACTGCACCAGCGGGAACAGCGAGAACACCCAGGTCAGCAGGACGACTGCCACCGCACCCGCAAAGTTGGCAATCCAGTAGTCGCGCTTGGTGATCACGCGCTTTTCGCACGCCCACTGGCCGCACAAAAAACCGATGTAGATCGCAAAGAGAAAGAGCGCCAGCGCAAGCACCACGAACGTCCAGCTCATGGGCGTTACTCCTCGTGATGGTGGCCGCAGCAGCACTCGTGGCCGTCGTCATGGCCGTGGCCGCCGCAGCACTCGTGGTCCTCGCCGTGATGGTGACCGCAACCGCACTCATGGTCGTCGCCGTGCTCGCCGCAACCGCAGCCTTCCTCGTGAGCGCCATGCTCCTCGGGACGATACTGCGACCAGTCCAGACCGGCGGCGATGGCGTCGGCCTCCTCCTTATAGAGGACCGTGATGGCCTGGGTGCCCAGCTTGGCACCACCGATGGCGTCGAGCATATCGTAGAGCGTAAAGGCCACGTCGGCGCCGGGCAGCGCAAGCTCGCGGTCGTCGGCATAGGCGAGCGCCAAGCGCAGGTCCTTAATGAAGTGCTCGACCATAAAGCCGGGCTTGTAGTCGCCGTCGAGCGCCTTGGGAGCCAGGCTCTCCATGGCGCCGGACTTGCCGGTACCGCCCAGGATCATCTGACGGGTCTTCTCCAGATCGAGGCCGCTCAGCTCGGCAAATGCCATGGCGTCTGCCATGCCGGCCATGCAGGCGCCCAGCGACACCTGGTTGGCGAGCTTGGCAGCCTGGCCCTTGCCGGCGCCGTCGAAGCAGCAGATGGTTGCCGCAAAGGTGGAAAGGATGTCGCGGACCGGGGCGATGTCGTTCTCGGTAGCGCCCACGATAGCTGTGAGCGTGCCGGCGATAGCTCCCGACTCGCCGCCGGTGACGGGGCAGTCAAACGCCATGCGGCCGGAGACCTGGGCGGCCTCGGCAATGTCGCGCGCCAGCTCGGGCGAGCTCGTGGTGAGGTCGATCAGGACCGCGCCGGGCTTAGTGCACGCGAGCAGGCCGTCGCCCGCCAGGTAGAGCTCCTCGACCTCGGAGGGATAGCCCACCATGGTAAAGACAACGTCGGCGTTCGCCGCGGCATCTGCCGGCGTATCAGCCCAGACGGCGCCGCGCTCAACGAGCGCTGCAGCCTTGGACTTGGTGCGGTTGTTGACCGTGACGGGATAGCCAGCGTCCAGAATGTGGCCGGCAATGGGGGCACCCATAATTCCGGTGCCGATAAATGCGACAGAGAGCTTGTTTGCCATGAAACCTTTCCTTTTGGGTTGGGTGTTATTACCAGGTTGAATACTCGGTGCCAGCGTTTGGGCTGTGAGTCGAGGGCGATTACGGACGCAGCGCTTGCCTACTGACCGCGCACGCGGCGGGCGATACGGTCGGAAAGCGACGCCTTGTCGGCGCGGTTCTTACCCCAAAACGCGCAGGCCACCATGCCGGGGCCCACGTGCGAGCCAATGGTGGGACCCACGGAGCTGCGAATGATCGTGACGTCGGCGCAGCCCTCCTCCTTGCGAATGGCGGCTTCGAGCCAGTCGCCGTCCTTTTCGGCATCGGCCGTCATGATCGCGATGGGCATGGTGCGGTCGGGCACGTAGTTCTCGCGGAACGACTTGAGGATGGACTTGAGCGCCTTCTTGCGGCCGCGGTTGACGCCGATCAGCGACAGCGAGCCGGCCAGGTCGTAGGAGAGCTCGGGCTTGACGTCGAGCTTTGCCGTGAGCTGCGCCGCCGCGGGCGGAATGCGGCCGCCGGCAGCCAGTGCGTCGAAGCTCTCGAGCGTAAAGTAGCCGTGCACGTAGGTCTTTGCCTCGTTTGCCCAATCGACCAGCTGCTTGGCGGTCAGTCCCGCCGAACGCTGGCGCACGGCCTCGAGCGCCAAGAGCGCGCCGGTCGCACAGGGCAGAGCGTTGTCGACCACGTAGAGCTCAAAGTTGGGATACTCGGCGCGCACGGCATCTGCCGCCTGGCACGCGGAGTTGTAGCTCGACGACAGCGCCGAGGTAAAACACAGGTAGACCGTGGGCGTGCCCTCTTTGGCGCACTCGGTAAAGAACTCGATATAGCGACCGAGCGACACAGCCGAGGTGGACACGCGGGCACCGGCGCGCATGCGGTCGTAGAACTCCTTAGGGCTCATGCTCGACCAGATGTCATCCGTGCGCTCTTCGCCATCGATAATGAAGGGGAAACCCAGGATATCGACATCGAGGTTCGCGGCGACCTCGGGACTAAAGTCGCAGCAGGTATCGACGACGATGCGGCAACGGTCCGAATGGCCGGTAGATGCAGCCTTGTCCATCAAAGCGACTCCTTACGTAAAAAGGCGGCCACCCGCATGGGATGGCCGCCAACCGTTAACTCATGCAAGTTAACGTATTTTACTCGTCAAGTGTTTCGATGCGGGGCTTGATGATGCCATATCCACCATTCTTACGGTGATACACCACATTGATGAGACCGGTCGTCGCGTTCTCGAACACGTAGAAGTCGTGGCCCAGCAAATCGGTCTGCACCAGCGCCTGCTCCTCGGTCATCGGGGTGACATCGATGACCTTCTCGCGGACGAGCAGGTCGTCGTCCTCCTCGGGCAGCAGCAGGTCGGCCAGATCCTCAACGCGCTCGACCGGCGCGACATCCGCGGCACTGGCACCACCCTGGCGGTTGTCCACGACCTTGGTCTTGAACTTGCGCAGCTGGCGGGTGACCTTATCGGCGGAGAGGTCGATGGCAGCATACATATCTGCGCCGTGCTCGGCAACGCGAATCACCGAACCGCGGGCACGAGCCGTGACCTCGACGATTGCCGGGTTGGGGTTCGAGGGGTTCTTCTCATAACGAAGCACGACGTCGACTGTCATGGGCTCGATGTCGAAAACCTTGAGCGCCTCGCCGATTTTCTCATCCACATGCGCACGCAGAGCATCGGTTACCGTCGTCTTGCGTCCAGAAACCTTGATATCCATACGTGGCTCCAATCTGCCTCGGGGACTTACTGTACTGGCTATGTACCCATTGCCGTGCATTTAATCACGCGAATTCCCAAAGACCCGAATAACGACTGCTTGATACCGCATACCGAAGTCTCGCACTTTTCCGTGGCAAAGTGCGCTATAGGAAGGCGTCGACGGAGTTAATTTTTCTCCTGGAAATTAGCTTTGACCTGCTAGTTTTACCAAAATAGAAAAGCCGGGCTCCCCTATTTGGGAGACCCGGCCATGCGTGTTGAAACCGTGAAGAAGTGCCTCGTTCAATGTATGGCAGGCGCCACCCCTACCAATAACTAGCTATTGAGCTTGTTGATGTCATCGTCGGTGATGGTGCCCTCCTGGCTAGACGACGGGCTGTCGCCGTTGTTATCAGAGGCGTCGTCATCGGAGGACTCGGTCTCGTTGGACGTGGAGTCGGATGCCTGCACATTGGCCCCCGAAACGGTCTTGGCGGTAAGGTCATAGGGCATCTGTCCGTACCAGACGCAGTGGACTGCCTCGAGCGTGCCATCGACCGTGATGCCATCGAGGGCATCGCTCGCGGCACGGCACAGCTCATCGTTAGAGCTTAGGCCTGCGACGCCAAGCGTGGAGGGCGCCTCGAGCGTACCGACATAGGAGATCTGACTCATCAGGCGCGCGAGGTAACCACCGGCCGTGGAATCACAGATCACGTAATCGACCTCGCCCGACTCGAGTGCCTCGAAGCACTCGTTGATGTTGGAGAAGGTCTTTTGGTTGGCCGTGATGCTCTGCTTGGCAAGCGCTTCCTGCGAGGCCGAGGAAGTCTGAACGCCCAAGGTAGCAGTGTTGAGTGTGTCGGTTGAGACACTCGGGGACTCTCCGTCGCTGGTCTTGCCGAACACGGCGGCAGCATCGTACAGACAGGTGCCAAGCGAGCTGATGTCGCCGCCCGCAGACTTGATGTCGCCAATAAAGATGTCGGCCTTTTTATCGCTGAGCGCGGAATCGGCCGAGGACGCATCGACAAAAGCAACCTTGAGACCCATGCGGCACGCGAGGGCACGAGCGGCATCGACCGCATAGCCCGTGAGGTTTCCGTCGGCATCCTGCATGGCTTGCGGGGCATCGGAAGTATCGAGGGCGACCGTCAGGGTTCCCGGCGTGACCAGGGCATTGTCCGATACCGTGGGGGTAACGGTCTCGCGCTCGATCTGGTCGATCGTGGGCGTCGTGAACGTGGACAGTGGATTGAACGCGCATCCGCTCAGGCCCAAAACGGCAATGACCGCCGCGGCCCCAGCACCTAACCGAGCCGCATGCATCAAGCTGCCCCTCACCATGTCCACTACCCTGCCTTCTGTGTCGTATACGATCCGTGCCCCGCACGGAATATCGGGTTGTTCCCACCAGCTGACCTGGTATTTGACCCCACACTTGCGCACCGGGGCGTTTGCTCGGGAGGCCGCAGCCACCTTCACGACTGGCCCGCTCGCCCGCGAGGCGGTATTGCCCCAAAGAAAGTAGAACGGACGGTGCGGCTTACATCTAGGACGCGCCATGATCGCGCCGCGCGCACGCGGTCGCTTACGTGGATCCCTTTGACCGCGTCTGTCTTGGACTAGGATGGGCATTTCGTCCGTCCGCAACCACAGCCTGGCAGGAACGTAGCGCATTATAGCTAAGTTCAAGCTATAGTTTAAGGTTAGGGACGTTATTCGCATCGCGAGCACAGATTTCGCAGGTCGGGGCGGACCATTCGTGCCCCCATGAAGCCCGGAGCTCCCCCACGGGGAGCCCCGGGGCACCCGTCTCAGGGTGCCGTGTGCAAAAAACGGCAAATATGAGTACTGCTACCAATTTAGTAGCAGCGTATTTCCGCCCCACGAGCCCTTTTTGAGTTCCGCACAGCCCGCTTGGCGCCAAGATATTCCACATTCGTTTATTATCTCGGTCGCGCGCGCAGACGTGGTGTAAGAGTGTCCTGAGGTCCGTCGCTGCAAGTCCCGATGTTACTCCTTCTT
>OHHQ01000645.1_pt1 | contig 17532 bp, 12 predicted proteins | sample 1568051 | NCBI WGS metagenome assembly OHHQ01 (sample SAMEA3879567, study PRJEB24766) | human gut metagenome | biome: human-associated habitat; feature: feces | place: USA | collected 1985/1987
AGAAGATAAATGATATTTCATAGTAAGTAATATATATTCTAAATTGTTATGGTAATTGGCCATTGGTTGAACCAATCCTATAATTACAATAGGAACAACCAATACCAGCATTATAAATGAAACTATCGTAGGAACAAAAACAAACAATAATAATATTGCCCAGACTATTCCCCAAATGAAGGCAGAACTCATTATTAATATATCAATAGGTCTATATTTATTTATGATGAGCTGTGATGACTTATAATTTGATGGACATGTTCCTTTAATATCCGTTATTCTCATACATTTACCCCACTTACAGCCAAATCTGGTACATATTTTTCTCTAACACTTGGTTTATATACTCTTGCACTATCTTTATATAAATGATTTTGAGATGGAGTATCTACAAAAGATACTCCGCCACGATTTATAAAAGATGTGCTATCAGATGAATTATATTTATTTTTACCAGAATTATCATAATCATTAGAGTTTACTGTATTGTTTTGTGGAGAGATTCCTGAATTATACGATTCTGTAACTCCAACTTTATTACTATCCATATAAGATGGTGTCGTAGGATTCTGATCTATTATACTGCCATTGTTCTGTTCCTGATCACGATATGTATTTTGCATTGTCTGTTGATTTAAACCACTATCTGCAAAATAACCATTACTGTTTTCTGTTTCAAACATAGTTGATGAATTTGGCGGTATGGATCCTGAAAGTGAACCCCCACCCCCGTTACCACCGTCTGGAAATGGTGGTGTTACCATTGGCCCACCATCCATAGGACGACTGTTATTTAAATAATCCATAAAAGTTTTTGCACTATTAGAAATTATTTTCATTGTAGCTTTTGTAGCTGCCATTGCCCCCATTCCCATCAGCATTGTACCTGCTCTACCACCAGATGAAAGATTTGAAGCACCCATATATTTTGCAATTATTTCTCCTGCTTTATATACTGTTATTAGTCCAGCAGCAAAAATTACAACTCTTATAATACCGTTCAAAGAAGAAATCTGTGATAATGTCATAAGACCAAAAACTAAATTTGTAAATATTAATGTAGATGCTGTAGTTAGTGCATCCGATATTATATCTCTAACCCAGTCACCACAAGTTGATTCTTCCTCAACCATTGAAGATATTGGAATAAAACCTATACAAAATCTAAATATATTTAAAAACAGACGCATAGCACAGTCTATAACTATATTTAGCTGTACACACATAACAACAAAAGCACCTATAATGCACAACAACAATTCTGAATAAGAGTAAAAATAAATATACTCACCATTTTCCTCATCGTTTAATTTATCATCTATTGTATCGATTCCAATAACCTCATCTGAAGATGACATGTCACTTAATTTAGATGTAATTGGAGTTTTAGCAGTTGAGCTAATAACCGCCGTTGAAGGAGACATTTTCTCATCATATGTTACGACATTATTATATATCTTAGTAATCTCTGAAGGTGCCTGAAGCGCAAAAAAGAAAGCAGTAAGAGATATACATATTACTAGAAAAATATTAGTTATTTTCTTAAGTATACTTCCGATATCTACTTCCTCATCTTCGTTAGCTGTCTTTCTTAAAAGTACGTATCCTACTCTAACAAATGTAGCAAATGATAAAAATGACAAGAAGAAAAGCCATGTATATGTTATCTCATTACTTCCTGCCAGATTCAAATTAACTACTGCATTTAGCATATCATACATCCAGTCGCTTGCTGATAAAAAAAGTTTTGCTATAGCCCAAAATAAATTCCTTATCGCATCTTCAATCATATAAACACCTCCAGCTTATGAGATTGTAAACCATTTTAATATCGTACTTAACAGGCCGAACAAAATAAATGCAATTACATGTTTTTTTATTGTTTTATGAAACGGCATTTGTTCTTTTTCTTCCTCATCCTTGCCATTCCACGTAAAATATGAATAACCTGCTGAACATATTGCAAGTGGTACTGAAATTGCAATCATGACATTAGCAATTGGGTCAAGTATGGCCTTTACATCAGTTGTAGCTTGACCTTGATTAAAAGATACCGCTGCTGAAATACTATTTAATTTTATTAATGTACATATCGTGAAAGTAGCAATTGCTACTTTAAATTTTCTTATCTTTTTCATTTTTTAATCCTTTCTCAACTAAAAACTGCCTGATATCCTACATATATACCATTCTCCTGAATAGGCTGGGCTTTCCCAAGCCCCTTGTATCCTTTTGAAAGACAAGTGTTGATATACTGTTGACAGGCATTTAAACAGGCATCAAATGTGCCATATTCCTCAACTCTGAATGATTTTGTTTCTGGTACATAACTGGTATTATCAGTATCAGATTTGGGTTTTTCTGTTTTTGAAGAATTTGTACTATTTTTACTGTCACTGCTGTTTGTTCTATTTTCAACAGTTGAATTATTGCTGTTATTATTGTCTGGTTGAGAATAATTATTATCAACTTTTCTGTCTACAACATTTACAGTTACTTCTCTAACAGATTTATTTTTCTTAGCATCATAAGCAATAACTTCTACCTTATATGAGCCGACTCTAGTAAGATCATAATTTCCATTAAAAAACAGTTCTATAGAACTGCTATTAGTGTAATTATCTTTGCAACTAATTTGATTTTTCAAATCAAAATAACTATTATTCAATTCTACTTCATATTGATCATTTGCTATGATCTCTGGAGCTGTTGTATCTTTTAATAAGATTTTTTTGGTATAAATTTTGCTTTTATATAAAAAATCAAATTTAATAGTTCCTAATTTAATTTTCTTCTCACTGCTATTTATTTTAACCGTTGAGTTATCAGGTAAAGTAAGTAAGCTATAATCATCATTAAACTTAAAATCTTCTTTTTTATATTTATTTACACCAATAAGAAGATCAGCAGGCTTAAAATCAGAGGAATATTCAATTTCTTCTTCATCTATGAATTTTACTTCATATTTTTTACTTCGTGTCTGACATCCCGATAAAAACAGTGTAAATAATATACATATGAATATTGTTAATTTCTTTTTTACTGACATACATTTACCTATTTTAATGAAAAAGGTAGGTCAAATGACCTACCTTCTAGATTTCTTTCCTTTTTCTTTTAAGTATGATATAGCCTAATCCAAGTATAGAAACCGCCGCTAATCCAGCATATAATCCTAATGACTGATTATCCCCTGTTTTTGTAATTGTTACAGGCAATAAAGTATTTAAATATTTAAAACTATGTACGTTTCCTACACCTTCTAGATTATCGTTAATAACAATTTCTTTTACTTCAGTTGAAAGTTGGTATCCTAACGGTGCCTTTGTTTCTTTGATATAATAGATACCATACTTTAAATCTTTAAAAGTAGCTGTTCCATCTGTAGTATTACCACTTACCACATCTAATACTTTAGTACATTCCTTATCACTGTAAAGAGTAAATTCAAAATCTTTTGATAATATTGGTTTTAATGTTTGACTGTCAACTTTATTAACCTGAATATCTGTCAATATAAGTTCATCTGTCATACTTAATGATACGTCTTTATCTTTTCCAGCAATAAATTTTTGTTCTTCAGCTATCTTGTATCCTTCAGGAGCCTTAACTTCTCTTAGGACATACTCTTGGCCACTGATTAAATTTTGAGCCATATGAGTTGTTTCATCACCATTGATATCAATGTTCGAGTATTTTGTAATACCATCTTTTATATAAATTAGACGATAATCCTTAGTGTCTTTATTTGGAAGAATTGTATACTCTACGACACCATCATCTTCTATATCTACAAACATATTAGAAACTGTTTCACCTTTTTCTAACTGTACTTTGATATCTTCAGGAATGTCCAATAGATGCTGACCTGTAGTCCATTTATCTACAATTTGTTTTGTTTTTGTAGAAATGATTTCCATGTCTGCATTTGCTAATAAATTGCCACTTTCATCTTTTTTAGCCACTTCAGTAATGGTATCTGTCATTTTTATTTTTTGAATTTTACCGTCTTTTACATTAAATTCAACATCTTGAGCTAATGTAAATCCTTCAGGAGCTAAATCTTCATGAAAATAATATTTACCATCTTTTAAACCATCAACTTGTACTGGTTCTGTTCCTGTAATAAAATCATAAATTAACTCTTTGTTCTCATTTAGAATCTGTACATATGCACCAGAAACATTATTTCCTGCTACATCAACTTTATTAAAAACTGTCTTAGTAAGCTCGTTGTTAATATCCAAAGATGATTTGTATTCTAATGTAACAAAATCCTGCTGTGCAAACTGTACTGTTTTGACTTCTTTATCTAAAACAAAACCATCCGGGCAGGCAATTTCTTCCACGTTATATGTGCCCATTGGCAAACCAGATAAAGATAACTTACCATTTATATCACATGAATAAATACCATTTCCTAATTCATTTCCATTAATCAATCTAACGGTATCTTCATTTGATCCCTTACCGCTTCCTACTGTGATTGCATCTCCTTTAGAATATAATTTTTCTAAAGAAACACTATCGTAAACATCTTGGCTTGCAGTAATCTTGAATTGTACTTTTGTTAAATCATAATCAGCTTTATTTACTGCATTTTCATTAGAGGCTTCTAATGACTTATTTATTTCTAAACTACCAGTAGGTCTAATATTATTTACTACAATTCTTTCTGTTGTCTGATCTTTATTAATTGTAACTTTAAATGTTTTTTGAATAGCAGCATGACCATCAGGAACTTTAGTTTCTGTTAAAATATAGTCACCAACTGGTAAATTATCTGCTTTTATTTTGCCGTTTTTTACAACTAAATCTTTTTCAAACTCTAAAGTTGTATGCTTTAAATTGAATTCCGAACCATTTAATAATTCTCCTGTATCATTGGTCTTAGTTAATTCAAGACTTCCAACATCAGCCCACTCAACTTCAAAATTTAAGGATGCAGGATCATATGCAAAACTCCAAGAACCGATATCTTGAACACTATTACTATCTGATTTTACAATTAGTGGAGCATAGCGTGTTTTTGCACTACCAGTTAGATTACCAGATAAATAGTTTTGTCGTACTTCTAAGTTTGCTTTCAAATAAAAAGTATCTCCACCATTAATTATTGCATTGCCTTTTGAAGTAGTTCCTTTAGTCACATTATATAATTCGATTCCATCTGTAAGCGGAATTGTTAAAGTATTATCTTCTCGAGAATCAAAATAAATATTTTCTGTTCTCTGACTATTACCATCATAGAAAGCTTTTAACTTTAAATCTTGTACACCATTCAAATAAAATGGATTAGTTGGTACAGGCATTGACTGAATTTGATCATATCTTGTCTTTAAACCAACACCATGAGCTTCCAAATCTTCCCAGCTCTTACCTCCATAAATATCTCCACTGTATGCGTAACTAGCCATAATATGCGTATAAAGATATTTAGTAGTATCATTTGTAACCTGATCGTCTCTGAATACATCACCTGGTCCGCCAAATCCATAATATAATACTTTTAAAAGAGCTTCATTTTCATGAATTTCTGCTATTGCCGAATCATTATTTACTGGTTCATTTCGAGAAGAATTTAGACAATATGATAACTGTCCATTAATATAATAATAGTTAGTAGACCAGTTCCCTAGCCAACTTGGATATCTTATTGCCTCACCTTTTTCAAGTTTCACTGTCTCGGCATTAATCTGAGATAATGTAGCTGTACTTATACTGAATATCATTGTTAATGCTAGTATAAGCTGTTTCCAGCATTTTTTTATTTTGTTTAATCCTTTCATTTCTCTACCTCACTTTAAGTTAAAATAAAAAAGATATCGTTTTGATATCTAATAAATATTAATTTGTATCTATATCGCCTCCCTTCGTATTATTGCAATAATAACGGCACTAACGCCTGCTAATACGACAAATATTTTTAAATTTGCTGTATCATTTGTCTTTGCTGCAGCTATAGGAGAATGTTTAGGTATGATGCTGATATCATAATTCATACCGTTTTTGCTTTCATTGTTAAATACAGGTACGGATATTAATGTAGGCATGATATTCTCATACCTGTTAATATCTGTTGCCTGAAGCAGATAAACACCCTTTTCTAATTGATCAAATTTGACCGTTCCATAGTCATTGGTAGTTTTTCTAGTTCCAACTATATTTTTTGAAACAGTAATTTTTGAAATAGTGTATGCTGCATTTTTCATATCTTCTGCCGTTTCTAAAGTGTTTAAATCAATCTCAATATCATGCAGATCATCTATAAAAAGGTACTGTCCATTAACTACATCACCAACTTTAATTAATTCTAGTTCTACGTTTTTAACACTGGTTCCCTTTTTTCCTTCTTCAAGATTTACTGTTATAGATCCGACTTCGTCTAAAGCAGAAACAGCGGTTATACTGATTAAAAATAAAAAAACTGTGAATACTGCTGTAATTAATTTTTTACACATTTTTCACCCCTCGTTTTCTAAAAAATAGTATGCCTGCCACTGAAAACAGAACAGGAATAACATAGAAAATAATTTCCCTTAATGACGGCATACTGCTTTTAATTGATTTCTTTTCCTTTTCTTCATACGGAACTCTTTTACCTGTTATTACAAGCCTGTGGGTATTTAGCCCATAAGGAGTACAGGTAATCAGTGTTGCTAAATCCTGATTATCTATAATTGAATAACTGACCTTATCAGGCAGTACTATCTCGATTTTATTTATTTTGTAAGCCAATGTTTCATCAAGTATTTTAATAAAAAAAAGATCACCCTTTTTAAGTTCGTCTAATCGAGTAAAAAGTTTACTTGATGGTAGTCCTCTGTGACCTGTTAAAACCGTGTGTGTATTGTTACCACCTACAGGCAAAGAACTGTCCTCTAAATGGCCAGCTCCCACGTTTAATACATCACTGTCTGTACCATGATAGACAGGCATATTTACCTTTATTTTTGGAATTTCTACAGTTCCTATTACACCATTTCCAAGATCTAAAACATTTTCATATTCTAACCCTGAATTCTCTGACAGTCCCTTTTGTTTTGAATACAGGTTATCATTCCATTCATGAGCTTCATTCAGCATTGTTTGTTTATTTGCACTGCTCAACTCATTGACAGAACTGTTATATGTGTCGATCTGACCTGCCTGTTCTCTGGACTCTATATAATTAGAAATAACAGGGTAGCTCACAAGAGCCAGTCCTGTTATAAAAATTAAAATATCTTTTTTAAGAAATTTGAGAATTCTCATCTTTTTCATTTTTTCTTCTTCTGATAAGTACAGTTACCATCACCGCAGTACCCGTTACAACTAATAATAAAGTGGCCATACTACCTGTTGCAGGAAGTTTAGATCCAACTTTGTTTACAACCTTGATATTAAGTGTACCTGTATCTACATCAGTTGAAAGTGTTTTGTCATATTGACTATATGCACCTGTGTAAAATTCTTTAAAACTTGCTGTTGCTGCTAATTTCTGTAATGTCTTTGCAGTTGCGCCATCGCCCTTAACATAATTTAATCTGTTGTCAGCTCCATAAGTTGCTTTTACATCGATTTTTATAGGGTCTTTTAATAAACGGTAACCGTCTGGCGCCTTAGTTTCTTTCAAATAATATGTCTGACTGTCTAAACCTATGATATTGAAAACACCATTTGAATCAGACACCATTTCAACTGCACCTAATGGAGCAGTATCACCTTTTACACTGTCTCTATTGATTACAGTATAACCGTCACCACCGCTTGCTTTTTTAACATATACTTCTTTAGTACAGTCCTCATCACTGTATAATCTAAATTTAGCACCTTCCAGCTTTCTTTCTGGAGTCTGGTCATTGACCTTAATACCATCCATTCTAAATGTAAATGCCACTACTGTATCCCAAGGTGTTAACCCTGTTTTGCCCGTTCCGTTACTGTCGGGGTCGTTAGAATATTCCAGTCTTACATCATTTTCAAAACCTGCTCTACCAGTATCAGCCTGTGCTGATTCATTTAAAGTAGCATTATATTCTACAACAATTTTTTGACCGTACAGTTTCTCTGTTTCTGGATTTGCTCCCGCTTCAGATGAATAAAAATATTTATTAATTGTCGCTTTTAAATCTGTAATCTGGATCTGGAATGTTTCTCCAGTTAGACCAGTTGTTACAACTTTATAATCTGTATCTTTTACAAGCGTCTTGTTCCCGATTTTGACAACTACACTATCCTTATTGAATGTTAACTGGCTGTCCATGCGGTCATGCATTGCAAAATAATATGTATCATATCCGTTCATATTTGGTGCATATGTCAAATAACGGTAAGGCACGGTCTGTCCAATCTCATAATCTCCTACATCATTCCATCCGTCTTTATCTGTTCCAATTGACTTTTGATTATCATCTTCTAAAATCTGTTTTTGAATTACTGGATAGTCTGATTTTATATCAATTGCAACATCTGGATTAGCAGTATTTACCATGATCAGAGATGCAGCACTGTGCGTTCCATTAACACTCGTAATTTCATCGATTATATACCACCCGTATGCAACATCTAATGTATAACTGTCTGTTGCTGTAGATGGGACTGTTAAAACCTGTGTAGGGTCGGCTTTATCTTCAACTAACATATTTCTTAGACTCTCAACAAAATATCTAAAATTAGAATATGCAGTCTCATTTTTCTGTGTCTGTGAAACATCATTGATCACCTGATTGTTATTTAATGTTTGAATATAATCTATGATTGCATATTCTGTATCTTTTCCAGTAACCTTTTTCAATGATTTTTCATATGCAGGATTCATTGTATAGTTAATACTTTCCATTCCTGCACTGTTTTGAGCATCAAAGATGCGGTAAATATTAAATTTCTTCCCTGCCAGACTTTGAGTAACCCCATTATCTCCTACATTGGCATTAATAGTTATATGTCCTGTTCCTTCAGCATTTAGTTTCGTAAAAATTCCGTTTCCATTATTTCCACTATTAACTAAGTTTGCTACTGTTCCTGCTGTCGTTAAAGACAGTACACAAGCTAAAGCTGTTATTCCTAACTTTTTAAATTTGTTCTTCATCATTGTTTTTTCCCCTTTTGATTGTAATTAATAAACATAAAACACCTGCTGCTGTTAAAACAATCGTCATTGGACTTCCAGTTGCAGGAAGAATAGATCCTCGACTGTTTATAACTGTTAAATTTCCTGTATATAAGCCATTTTCTAACGTTAAGCTGTTATTTTTATCATCATCTTTAATCTCTATATCATTAACAAAAAAAGTGAACTTCCCGTTCACATTTTTCAATGATATTTTAATTGGATCTTCCAGCAGACGATAACCTGCAGGTGCTTTTGTTTCTTTTAAATAAAAATCACCAACAGAAATCCGATCAAAATTCAATTGACCGTTCTTGTCGGTTTTTCCTTTTTCTATTTCCTTTGTACATTCCTTATCAGAATATAAGCTAAATTCAGCATTCTCTAATACTTTACTGTTATCATTCTTCTTTGTAATTCGAAGATTGCATATATCTATTTCATTTTTAACAGTAATGGTCATTGTACCGTGAAACGGCACATTAAAAGTACCATCTTCTACAGTGCCATTCAAATCTGAAACACTGAATGCCCCCTTCTCATCAACATAAAAATAATATTTGGTATCATTTAATTTATAAGAGTCAGGTGCTTTTGTCTCCTGAAGATAATAGGTTTTCTGTCTTGATAAATAAAAAACAGCAATATTGCCATTCTTATCTGTTTTATATGTTCCTACTTTCTTTTTATCTGTAACGTTGTATAAATCAAATTCAGCATTTTCAAGTTTTTTACCCGAATCCTTATCAACTTTATAAACATTTATAAAAGTAGGATAGTTATTTATTTCCCATGTCACATCTAATCCCATATGTAGTTTAGAATCAGTTTTATCAGCAGTTATAGTAAAATCATATGTACTGTCATCATCACGGAAACCATCTGGTACTGCAGACTCCTTTAGGGTGTATTCCCCCAAATTAAGATTATCCAGTTCACCATAACCGTTTTCATCTGTTGTAAGATTTCCTACCACTTCGCCCTGCTTATATATAACAGTTCCCTGTGGTGTTCTTATATCGTTTCTGGCAATCACATCAAATGTTGCGTTTGCTAATTTTTCACCTGCATGATAATCTAATTTATCAACAGATATTTTACCCATTATCCTATTGTTTACAACATTGATCGTTGTATCACTCGGCCAAAAATTAACTGCATGAGAATAAATATTTTGCTGTACAGCAGTATTATAATAGATATGAATCACGTACTGTCCACTTTCAGGCATCTGCTTATTTGCACGCCATACTCCGTCACTTTCTTTTGCAAGGTGAACCCAATCAATATCATCTTGTCCCCCATTAATCGACCATGTAGGAAATTTAATCTCTGTTACACTATCTGGTACACCATCCACCTCATATTTTATGTAATGATTGTCCGCAAGTGTAGACGATAATTTTACATTTACTTCTTTACCTTCAATAATTGCTGTAAAAACACTTCTGTCGATATAACCATCTAATGTAAATTCCTGCTCGTATCTCGAAGAAGCTGTATATCCATCTGGCACTGTTTCCTCTACCTTAAATTTACCTTCATTCAGATCTGTTTTTTCTAAAAAATCACTCTCATATAATTTATTGACAGAGTTATATGAAAACTCTCTTAATTTTTCATATTGACTAGTTGTCTTATTCCACTGTAATAAATCAAATTTAGCGTTAGAAATGTTTTCACCAAAATTATCTACCTTGTTTATATTAATCTGACTTCCATCTAACCAATCAACACTTAATGTTATTTGGGTGGGATCATAAGTAAAACTCCAAGAACCTATATCTTGAACACTGGTACTGTCTGATTTTACAATCAGTGGAGCATATCTTGTTTTATGGCTACCCGTCAGTGTTCCAGAGCTATAGTTATCATGCTTATTCGATATATCTGTTTCTAAATAAAAAGTATCTCCACCATAAATGGTTGCATTATTAATAGAAACAGTTCCTTTCGTAACATTATGTAGTTTTATACCATTTTGCAATGGTAATGTTACTGTATTACTGCTAGTAGAATTAAACTTAATATCTTTTGTACGCTGGGTTCCTGTATTTAGATCATAATAAGCAGTAGTGTTAAAGTTAGTGCTACCATCAAAATTAAATTCATTTGATGGAATTGGCATAGATTGAATCTGTTCATATCTCCATTTCAATCCAATTCCATTAGCCAATAAATCATCCCAGTTCTTGCCACCATAAATATCTCCACTGTAAGCATATGAAGCCATGATATGCGTATAGAGATATTTATTAGTATCATTAGTGACTAGATCATCTCTAAAAACATCCTCAGGCCCACCATACCCATAATAAAGAACTTTAAGAAGTTCCATATTATTACTGATTTCAGCATAAGCACTATTGTTATTTACTGGTTCATTTCGAGAAGAATTTAAACAATACGCTAGTTGACCATTGATATAATAATAGTTAGTAGACCAGTTTCCTAGCCAACTCGGATAATATATTGGACTGCCTTTTTCGAGTTTTACTGTTTCTGCGTGTAAAGAAGAACTGGATATTGAGAATATTACTCCACCAAAAAGTAATACAGCAACAAGTAAAAATTTAATGAACTTATTCCAAACGCTTCTTGTACTTTTTAAAATCATCTTTGCCCTCCTTTTCAAGCTTTAAAAAATGACTTTCTCCATATTAATGTAGGATTTCTACAAAGAAACATAATATTTTCCCCCTTTATAATAAAAAAAGCAAGCGATCTTACGCTTGCTTTAACATATAATATTATCCAAATATATCGTCAAAATTTCCTTGTCCTCCTCCCCAAATATCAGTATAGCCACCATTTTGAGTTGAACCAGATATATCTACATCCGCACTTCCACCAGTTGAACCTGCTCCGCTTCCAGAACTTCCACCTGAATTACCACTATTTCCTCCAGAACTGTTACCACCAGATGTTCCTCCATTTGAAGGCTTGTTAGAACCACTACCAGATGATCCTGAGCTTCCTCCAGTAGAACCTGAAGGTTTGCTTCCAGAACTATTAGAGCTGCTATTTGAATTGTTTCCACTAGATACTACTTTATCTCCAGATGAATCCACTTTTTTCTTAACAGTATTTTTTACTGTTTTCGTTCCGTCAGCATTTGTTACTGTCTCTTGCACTACCACTTCGTCATCAGCGATTGCAGGTGGCGCAATTACTGTAACCTTTACATCTTTTTCAGATTTATTTCCATTTATATCTTCAATATTAGCTTTTACCATATAGTCAGTAGGTATATTAACATCTACTGTACTGTAATCAACTGTCAATTCATTCAATGGTGCTAGATCAGTCACTCTAATCAATGATTTAAAATCAAATGTTGCCAAATCTGTTCCCTGTAATATTTCTATATTTTCAGGTGCTGTAATCTCTGGAGCAGTTGTATCTTTCACAACTACCTTAACTGTTTTAGTTTCATCTTTATATGTTAAATTTACTTTATAATCTCCTACTTTAGCAAAACCACGATCTTTTTCTTCTGTAGTACCATCCTCTTTGGTCACTGTTTCAATATCATTTTCAATATCTGATTTTATTTTAAGGTTTTTTTTCAAATATTCCTTATCTTCTTTATTTAATCCTCTAGTATCAACTAAAGTGTCAAAATCTGCTTTGAATTCTTTTCCGTATTCAAGACTAATCGTATTTTTCTTTAGTTGTAATTTTGGTGAAGTGTCTCTTGCAGCATATACAATTCCTCCGCCACATCCCAAGACAATTAAACCTGTAACACAGCCCGCAATGAGCCTGTTCTTTTTGGTATTTAAATACTTATCAATAATATCTTTTCTAATGTCCATACTTTATCCCTGGTATATTGTAATTGACCCATCTAGCTGGTCATCTACAATATACATTTCCTTTCTATCAACCCTTTAATAACCGTGGTTGATTACGGTTATGTTCATTTGTAAAATCGAATTTGTGAATGTGGATTTGTATTTTTTCCTGTGGCTTTGACTACTTGATGGAGGTTCTTACCACACCTTATTCCTAAACAATGATTAGTTAGATGAGTCTTTGAATTCGTATTTTGAACCAGGTTTTGTGGTCTAAGTATTGTGGATAACCATTTTCACATATCTCAACAAAGAAAGGATGTCTATATATGAAATTAATTGGTATCGATGTTGGAAAGAACAGTCATCACTTTTGTATCATGGATAAAGAGACTGGCGAACTTAATATTACACCAACTCCTTTTCCTAACAACAAAGAAGGCTTTGACTTTCTGATCAACTCTCTTAAACCGTATTCTAAAAAATCAGTTCTATTTGGTATGGAAGACACAGGTCATTACCATATTGCTCTTCTAAAATTTCTTCTTAACAATGGATATACTGTAGCTTTGATTAACCCCAAGACTACTGACCTTACTCGAAAAATGGAAGGTGGCATTACTAAGAATGATAAGCTGGATACAATCACGATCTGTGATGTTCTTGATACTCCTGAACGTAAGAAACAATACCGGATTACTAAAGTGAACAGTTTTGACTTATATGAGCAAAAACAACTCACTCGCCATCACCATAATTTAAAAGAAGAACTGAACGTCTACTGCAATCGACTACAGAAATCGATTGATCTTGTATTTCCTGAATTCAACACCTTGTTTCGCTCAAAGTATGGTGTTGTTTACATGAATCTTCTTAAAACTTTTGGCAGTGCTGAAGTTATTGCTTCTACGGATATTCGTACCATTCGTAAATGTTTTGAAATCAGAGGTAAAGGCAACCGTATTCCATTGACACCAGAAGAGTTGAAAGAATGTGCAAAGAACTCTGTTGGAATCTCTTCTGAAGTTGAAACCATACAAATCAAACACTTAGTAAGTCAAATCATGCTTATTAAAGAGCAAATCGCTGAAATAGATAAAAAAATAGAAGAGTTCTCAATCAAAAACAACTCTCCTATACTAACCATCCCAGGTATTTCTCATTTCTCTGGTACTTCTATTTTAGCTGAATTAGGAGATATTGGCAATTATTCCAAGCCTTCTAAGATCATAAAATATGCAGGAGTAGCTCCTTATCACTATGAATCGAGTCAATTCAATGCACAGCACACATCCATAACCAAGAAGGGGTCTAAATATCTTAGAAAAACTTTGTATCAAATCATACTGCCTGTAATCAATAATAATCCTGTATTCAAACGATACTATCAATTAAAGATTTCACAAGGAAAAGGACATCGTTGTGCTCAAGGGCACTGCATAAGAAAACTACTTAGAATCATTTATCATCTATTAGATACAGGACAAGCATTTGAGCCTGCATTATTAAGATAGGATAAATATATTTAAGAACATCATAACTTTTAAAAATCATAATTTAAAAGTTCTTTTCGTCATGCCTAAAATTAATCTGATATTCACATTTTCAAAGCTCAACTTTCAATTAACTTAAAAATCTAATAGTTTTATATTTTCAAACTTTTTCATAAAAACACTTGAATTTTATATAGTTAGCTCCATCTAAATTTTATAATTTATTACTCTATAATTCAAACTTTAGTATAAACTATTTGAATTTTGATATATTCCTATTAAAGTATCACCCTGCAGTGACTGTAATATACGAATCATATTTGATTGACTCACGCTAATACATCCTGCTGTTGAACCGCCAGTTGAGCAGTGTAAAAAGATAGCACTACCCGCACCTGGTGTACAAGCAGTATTATAATTTACAGCAATAGCATATTTATATGCTGTTGGATAACCAATTAAATGCTCAGCACTGCTCCATTGAATTCCAGTCTGACTAGCATCAACTAATTTATTGTAATATGGACTGTTTACATCATCTACCCAGTAATGATTGTTGTTGACCTGTAACCATCCTCTAGAAGTACCTGGATTCCCTGCTACACCAAATGCTTGACCAAAACTATAGATTCCCGTAGGTGTTTTCCCATCACCTTCACGTTTATTGCTAGTTATACCATTTTTCCCCACTCTTGCTGAACAGCTTAATGTTTCTGTCCAGATACCGTTACGCTTAGTATGCAGTGTTAACGTTGCATAGCTTCCACCGTTTCCAACAACTGTTATTGCCTGTGTAGTTTGTCTCGAAATTGACATATTAGCAACAAAACTTTGATTCACCCCAGAATTGGAAGATGAATTAGAACTATTGCTGCTTGATGAACCTGTAGATCCTTTTTTATTTGTACTGCTTCCTTTACTGGAATTAGAACTAATTTTAGTATTTGCTGTATTTTCTTGAGCTGTCGCTTTATCTCTTAATGTATTGCGAATAGATTTTGTTCCATCTTCATTAGTTACTGTTTCTGTTACTAACTCCTGATTTACATTTGGAGCTTCAGTTATATTAACTGTTAATTCTTTAGTAGTTTCATTACCAGAAGTATCCTTAGCAGTAACTTTTAATATATACGTTCCTACTGTGCTACTGTTAACTGCACTGCTGTCGTATCCTACTTCTACAGGCGATAGATCTGTTGCACTAAATAAATTAAGACCTGTAAAATCATATGTTGCTAAATCTGTTCCTTTTACAATATCTATATCACGAAATTCTGTATTTAGCTCTGGAGCTGTAGTATCAGCGACTTTAACTTTTTTAACAAGTGTATTATCATTAAAGGTCATTGTTATCTTATACTCTCCAATTGCTGGATAATCTTTACCGTCCTCATATTTAAAATTAGATTTTATACTTAATCCATTTTTTAATATTTTTTTATCTTCATCATCCATACCTTCTGTATTCAATAATTTCATGCCATTGATAGAATATTTCTCACCATATTCTAGTTTAATAGCTTTACTATCACTTAGAACAAAATCGGGTAAATTAGCTCTTGCTAAAGCATATATACCCAGTATACTAGCTAAGATTACTGCAGCTGAAGTAATTCCTGCAATAATATGTTTTTCTCCTGTATCTAAATAATTTAAATATAATTTTCTAATCTTCATTTTAGTTTCTCCCTCCAAATAAAAAACTGGTCCACATAGTGAAACAGTTTTTTATATCTTTGATTTTTCATTTCTAGTATTTCGAATTTCACTATTATCTAACCCACATAAATAATCAAGGCTAACTTTATATAATTTTGCCAACTGTATCAGTTTATCTACTGGTGGTAACTGTTCATTAAGCTCATATGCTGCAATTGATGAACGCTTTATACCTGTCAATATTGCAACTTCATTTTGGGTCAAATTTTGTTCAATTCTCAACTCTCTTAATTTCTTTCCAATTTTCATAATCTCCCACCCATATATAATTTACCAAAAATTGTGTCATTTTAGGCGACATCCTTGCAATTTGTCATTTTTTTTAGTAGGTCAAATGACCTACCAATAAAATGAAAATAAATGTATAAAAAATAATATATAGTTAATACTAAAAATGAAGTATAAAACAGATAATAGAAAGTAATTATGATCTTTATAAAATATTGCTTCCAGAGCTTCGAGATAGGAAATTTGATACAGTTTTTCCCGTTGTACTATAAAACAAAAAAACTGTTATCTTTAACTCTACTTCCGTCGCAACGGAGCTTAGGTTTCTTAGATCGCCATCAGTCGTGAATATTTCAATCCACATGTATGCAAACTTATTATAAATTATACAGGTACTACTCTGCACTGCTGGCATTCGTACATTTATACTGCATTATTTAATAACATAGGTTTTTGTTCCGTTCTATCCAAACTTACCATACATTTTTCCTCTTAGAACTGCCTCCCTAAATTCTTTTTTTATTGTTGGTTTTCTATTTACATGAGATCCAACTTAGGGGCAAAACAAAGCATGACAACTTTAAATAACCCCGTGTACTTTTCTTACAATGGCTACACACACCTAGACATTTTGTTTTGTAGCTAGGTAGGTCATTTGACCTACCTAGCTGCTGGATCAACTATTCTGCAAAGTAATTTTCCTATGTAAACTATTCAATTGTTATTAAAATACAAAACAAAAAGAGCTGAAGAATTTCTTCTCCAGCTCCTGATTAAATAGTAATCCTATCATTCTACTTCTTGTTTTCTACAAAAAATACTAAAAACTGCTTTAAATTACTTACGTAACAATTGACAATTTAAAATTACAATGATATTATAAATATAACATTTAAGGACTTTGTCTATGAACTGGTACTTCATATGACCTAGGTCAAATGTTATTATTTATAAAAATAAGTGTTGATACTGGATATATCTTCACTTAACGGATTATCTTGGACTGGAAATAAAGATAATTCTTTTATATTAAACAAATAAGTTGGTAAAGCTTATTTGTTTTGAGAAAGAGGTATGATTGGTACTCATACTTCTTTCTTTTTTTCTTTTGTTATTATAGATTATAACAAATTAAATGTCACAATACAATGTGAATTTTAAAATTTTTTCGTATTTTAACAAATTCATACATTTTTATAATTTA
>OHHQ01000658.1_pt1 | contig 17342 bp, 8 predicted proteins | sample 1568051 | NCBI WGS metagenome assembly OHHQ01 (sample SAMEA3879567, study PRJEB24766) | human gut metagenome | biome: human-associated habitat; feature: feces | place: USA | collected 1985/1987
GAATCGTCGCGTAGATGATATGGCGAAAGGACTTATCGCCATTGGCGTGGAACGAGGCACCCACGTAGGTATCTGGGCTGCTAATGTTCCCGATTGGCTTACATTGCTTTATGCTTGTGCTAAGATTGGTGCCGTATATGTCACTGTGAACACGAACTATAAACAGTCAGAGTTGGAATATCTTTGCCAGAACTCGGATATGCACACACTTTGTATTGTAAATGGCGAGAAAGATAGTGATTTTGTGCAAATGACGTATACTATGCTTCCCGAATTGAAAACTTGCGAACGCGGGTATTTGAAAAGCGAACGTTTCCCATATATGAAAAATGTAGTATATGTCGGACAGGAGAAACATCGCGGAATGTACAACACACAGGAGATCCTGTTGCTAGGCGATAACATAGAAGACACCGAGCTCAACGAACTCAAGTCGCAGGTCGATTGCCACGATGTGGTAAACATGCAATATACATCAGGAACAACCGGATTTCCCAAAGGGGTTATGCTGACACATTACAATATCAGCAATAATGGTTTCCTGACCGGAGAACACATGAAATTCACGGGCAATGATAAACTCTGCTGTTGTGTTCCATTGTTCCACTGCTTCGGTGTAGTGCTGGCCACCATGAACTGTCTGACTCATGGTTGTACTCAAGTGATGGTGGAACGTTTTGACCCGCTGATCGTATTAGCCTCTATCCATAAAGAGAAATGTACAGCACTTTATGGAGTACCCACTATGTTTATTGCCGAACTGAACCATCCGATGTTCGATATGTTCGATATGTCGAGCCTCCGCACCGGTATCATGGCCGGCTCACTCTGCCCGGTAGAATTGATGAAGCAAGTGGAAGAGAAAATGTATATGAAGGTTACCAGTGTATACGGACTGACAGAAGCAGCCCCCGGAATGACTGCTACACGCATTGACGATCCGTTTGACGTACGTTGTAACACCGTAGGGCGTGACTTTGAATTTACGGAGGTAAAAGTGCTCGATCCTGAAACTGGTGAAGAATGCCCGGTCGGCGTACAGGGGGAAATGTGCAACCGGGGATATAACACCATGAAAGGATATTACAAGAATCCACAAGCTACGGCTGAAGTGATAGACAAAAACAATTTCCTACACTCAGGAGACTTGGGAATCAAGGACGAAGATGGGAATTATCGTATCACAGGACGTATCAAAGATATGATCATCCGTGGTGGAGAGAATATCTATCCCCGTGAGATAGAGGAATTCCTCTATAAGCTCGACGGAGTGAAGGACGTACAGGTATCGGGCATCCCATCTAAAAAATATGGAGAGGCAGTAGGGGCTTTCATCATTTTGCACGAAGGAGTAACCATGCAGGCTTCGGACGTACAAGACTTCTGCCGGAATAAAATCTCCCGCTACAAAATCCCTAAATACATTTTCTTCATTGACGAATTTCCCATGACCGGGAGCGGTAAGATACAAAAATTCAAACTGAAGGATTTAGGACTGAAGCTCTGTGAGGAGCAAGGTATCCAGATTATATAAAGCAGATATGCATGATAAGTGATTAGCGTCTGACGCTAATCACTTATCACTGTCACTATTTTGCCATAGGCAGAGTAAAATAGAAAACAGTTCCTTCTCCCTGTTTGGAACGTACCCAGATACGCCCGCCCATCTTTTCGACAAGCATCCGGCAGATAGTCAGTCCCAATCCTGTCCCTTGCACAAAATCATCTATTTTTCCGAAACGCTGAAAGATGGTGGCCACCCTTTCTGCCGGAATACCTTTCCCCGTATCAGACATGTAAAACTGTACCATATCCGCCTTCTTCTGAAATCCAAAATGAATTTCTCCGACAGAAGTAAATTTAATGGCATTGGTAATCAGATTAACCAAAACCTGAGAAATACGTTCCCAGTCTCCTTGTATGCAAAGTTGCGAATCTACCTCGTCCAGCACAAGCCGAACTTCCGGCTTAACCGATTTCACATGTAATTCATATAACTGTAAACAGATATCTTTCAGCCTCACCGGGTGATAAGAAAGCTCCAAGGAACCGGCTTCAAGTGCCGAAAGATCAAGAATATCATTAAAGAGATTCAACAGAACAGTCGAGTTGTGTTCCACAATATCGGCATACTGTCGCTTTTCACACTCATTGTCCGCTTCAATAATCAGTTTGGAAAAACCTACAATCGCATTCAGAGGAGTACGGATTTCGTGGCTCATATTAGCCAAAAACGAAGATTTCATCCGGTCGGCCTCTTCTGCCTTAATCCGGGCAGCTATAAGCTCCTTTTCCGTCTTCTTGATTTCGGTTACATCCCACGATACTCCGATAATATAAGGATGCTGACCTCCCGAAGGGACAACTGTTTTCATTGTAGTGACCGTACGGACCTCACCGCTCATAGTTGTATAATTCTCCAGATATTCAATACGTCCCAACTTCATCACCTTCAAATCGTCTTCCCGGAAATGTTCGGCATCTTTCTTGTCCGGGAATATATCTGCATCCGTACTACCGACAGCCCTCTGGACAGAGATTCCGGAATGCTCGGCAAAAGCTTTATTCCAATAAAGATAACGAAAATCATTTCCGGTATCCTTCACAAATAAATAGACGGGAATATTGTTCAAAATGTCATTCATCAACGAATTGAGACGTACAATCTCACTTCGCTGGGTCTCATTGATCTTAGCCATCTCAGTCTCCTGCGAGACATCGCGACACATACATAACAAATACTGATCATCCAGCGGAAAAATACGATTTTCATAATGATGGAGTACCCCGTCCAGCATTAATGAATGTTCAGCTGTCGAACTCTTACCGGTATGGATGACTTTATCCATGTTGTGACGAACACTTTCATACGCTTCTTCGGGAACAATATCTTTTACATTTGAATTAATAATACTATCGGAGGTGGTACCTTCCACATGATTTGTTGTAGGAGATGAAGCCAACTCCACAATGTTCGCATTATGGTCAAAAACAGTCAGCATATCAGGCAATGCATCTAGAATCCGAGTACTGTACCGTTCACGGAATCGCCCTTTTTTCAGAGAGTCGAGTTCGGAAGAGAGGCCTTCCACCTTCTTTTCCAATTTACATACAATTTCCAGTAGTTCCTCTTTCGTTTTATGCTCGTAATGTCCCATGGATTTGAGTCTATTTAAATCTGTTTTGTTGTATATAGCATCACATTACTTGCAAATATAATACATATATCCAAAAAATATCCTACAAATCGAAGTTATTATTGATTAAAAAAGTCGATAGCTTTTGCCCTACTACTCAGAATGTTCTATCTTTGCACCACTTTATATTTTAAACAATTTACATTTATGTCCACAGAATTATTCTCTACCCTGCCCTACAAAGTGGCAGACATCACGCTTGCCGACTTCGGTCGCAAGGAAATCGACTTGGCAGAAAAAGAGATGCCCGGCCTTATGGCTCTTCGCGAAAAATATGGAGAATCCAAACCATTGAAAGGTGCCCGTATCATGGGATCACTGCACATGACTATCCAGACTGCCGTCCTGATCGAAACACTGGTAGCCCTGGGAGCTGAAGTGCGTTGGTGCTCTTGCAATATATATTCAACTCAAGATCATGCTGCAGCAGCTATCGCAGCTTCAGGTGTTGCCGTATTTGCCTGGAAAGGAGAAACATTGGCAGATTATTGGTGGTGTACCTTGCAGGCCCTGAACTTTGAGGGGGGCAAAGGACCGACAGTGATTGTCGACGATGGCGGGGATGCCACTATGATGATCCATGTAGGTTACGAAGCAGAAAACAATGCTGCTGTATTGGACAAAGAAGTACATGCCGAAGACGAAATAGAATTGAATGCTATACTGAAAAAAGTGCTGGCAGAAGACAAAGAACGCTGGCACCGGGTAGCGGCTGAAGTGCGCGGAGTTTCGGAAGAGACAACGACCGGCGTGCATCGCCTATACCAGATGCAGGAAGAAGGCAAGTTGTTGTTCCCTGCCTTCAACGTAAACGACTCGGTTACCAAATCTAAATTCGACAACCTGTATGGTTGCCGCGAATCATTGGCAGACGGCATCAAACGTGCTACAGACGTAATGATTGCCGGCAAAGTAGTTGTGGTATGCGGTTATGGCGATGTAGGTAAAGGCTGTTCACACTCTATGCGTTCCTACGGAGCCCGGGTGCTGGTTACAGAGGTCGATCCTATCTGTGCACTGCAGGCTGCCATGGAAGGTTTTGAAGTAGTAACCATGGAAGACGCCTGCAAAGAAGGTAACATCTTTGTCACTACTACCGGTAATATCGATATCATCCGTATCGATCACATGGAACAAATGAAAGATCAGGCTATCGTTTGCAACATCGGCCATTTTGACAATGAAATCCAGGTAGATGCACTGAAACATTATCCGGGTATCAAACGTGTCAATATCAAGCCACAGGTAGACCGCTATTATTTCCCTGACGGTCACAGTATCATTCTGTTGGCAGACGGTCGGTTGGTAAACCTGGGATGTGCCACAGGCCACCCGTCATTCGTAATGAGTAATTCATTCACCAATCAGACATTGGCCCAAATCGAGTTGTTCAACAAGAAATACGATATCAATGTATATCGTTTACCTAAACATCTGGATGAAGAAGTAGCCCGCCTACACCTTGAAAAAATTGGTGTGAAGCTGACCAAGTTGACTCCGGAGCAGGCTGCCTACATCGGTGTGTCTGTTGACGGTCCTTACAAAGCGGATCATTACAGATATTAAAAAAGTTACGATTGGACGATTTACGAATAACGACTGAAATTACTTTTTCTCACTTCAGGATAGTAAATCGTCTAATCCTAAGTCAAACTTCAATTGTAAATTGTAAATCGTCTAATCGTAAATGAAAAAATTTCTTCCCGACCTGATTGCCATTCTGGCATTTATAGTTATCTCTTTCATCTATTTCTTCCCTGCTATCACCGAAGACCGGATTCTCTTCCAGCACGACACCGTGGCCGGAGCCGGAGCCGGACAAGAAGCCAAAGAATATTATGAGAGAACAGGTGAACGTACCCGCTGGACCAATGCACTCTTCGGAGGTATGCCTACCTACCAGATGTCCCCGAGTTACGACTCTACCGAGCCGCTGACATTTGTACAGAAAGTATATCACCTTTTTCTTCCGAACTACGTATGGCTCACATTTATCATGATGCTCGGGTTCTATATCCTGCTAAGGGCATTCGGCATACCGGCATGGCTCGCAGGGTTAGGAGGAATCATTTGGGGATTTTCGTCCTATTTCTTCATTCTGATAGCTGCCGGACATATCTGGAAATTTATTACTTTGGCCTATATTCCACCTACGATAGCAGGTATAGTACTTGCTTACCGAAAGAAATATCTGTTAGGAGGTATTATCACCGCTTTATTCATGGCTATGCAGATATTGTCCAACCATGTGCAGATGACTTATTATTTCTTGTTTGTTATTCTTTTCATGGTAGGCGCATTCTTCGAAGACGCCTGGCGAAAAAAAGAACTCCCCCAATTCTTCAAAGCTACCGGCGTGCTGATTGTTGCAGGACTGATTGGAGTATCCATCAACCTCTCAAACCTATACCACACTTACGAATATAGTAAAGAAACGATGCGTGGTAAAAGTGAACTGAAATATGAAGGAGCTGCCGCCAAACAGACTAGCAGCGGCCTCAACCGCGATTACATCACTCAATGGAGTTATGGTATCGGTGAAACATTCTCCCTGCTGGTCCCCAATGTCAAAGGAGGCGCTTCCGTACCACTGTCACGAAGTGAGAAAGCAATGGAAAAGGCTAATCCGATGTATAGCAGCCTCTACTCACAGCTAACTCAATATTTTGGCGATCAGCCGATGACAAGTGGTCCGGTCTATGTAGGCGCATTCGTACTAATGCTTTTCATTTTGGGATGTTTCATTGTAAAAGGTCCTATGAAATGGGCACTACTGGGAGCTACCATCTTCTCTATCCTACTTTCATGGGGTAAAAACTTCATGGGATTGACAGACTTTTTCATCGATTATATCCCAATGTACAATAAGTTCCGGGCTGTATCCTCTATTTTGGTAATTGCCGAGTTTACTATTCCTTTGCTCGCCATCCTTACCCTGAAGGAAATACTCACCAAGCCGGAATTATTGAAAGAGAAACTGAAATACATCTATATCAGTTTCGGATTAACCGGGGGATTGGCACTGCTCTTTGCCATTGCGCCCCGTCTGTTCTTTCCTACCTATATTCCAGGTAACGAAATGGCAGCTCTGCAAAATGCCCTGCCTGCCGACCAACTATCGCCCATTATTGCCAATCTTGAGGAAATGCGTGTACACCTTTTCACCTCTGATGCTTGGCGAAGTTTCTTTATCGTCACCATCGGCACCCTGCTTTTACTGGCCTATAACGCCAAAAAGCTGAAAGCAACCTGGACTGTTGCCGCTATTGCTCTATTATGCCTGGGAGACATGTGGAGCGTAAATAAACGTTATCTGTACGACGAACAGTTTATCCCGAAATCAGAGCAGACTGCTACATTCCGGAAAACACAGACAGATGAACTAATCCTGCAAGACCCATCACTGGATTATCGTGTACTGAACTTTGCGGGCAATACATTTGAAGAAAACAATACCTCTTATTGGCACAAGAGCGTAGGCGGTTATCATGCTGCAAAGCTTCGCCGTTATCAGGAAATGATAGACCATCACATCGCTAAAGAAATGCAGGCAGCCTATCAGGAAGTAGCTACAGCCGGTGGACAAATGGATAGCGTAAACGCTGCTAAGTTTCCTGTATTGAATATGCTGAATACGAAATACTTTATATTCCCTGCCGGACAGCAAGGTCAAACAGTCCCCATTGAGAACCCATATACTTTCGGAAATGCATGGTTCATAGATAAAATACAATACGTGAACAATGCAAACGAAGAAATCGATGCCATCGGGCAAGTCGACCTGCAACAAACCGCTATAGTAGACTCTAAGTTTAAAGAGGCACTGAAAGGAGTGAACGAGGGGTACAAAGACTCACTGTCTACGATTCGTTTGACCAGTTATGAACCTAACCAATTAGTATACGAGACTTCCTCACCCCAAGACGGTATAGTGGTTTTCTCCGAAATATATTCCGGGGTGGACGGCAACCATTGATGGCAAGCCCGCCGATATTGCCCGTGCAGACTACATTTTACGTGCTATGAATGTCCCGGCAGGTAAACACACCATCGAAATGCGTTTTGATCCGCAAAGCCTGCATATTACAGAAGGTATTGCATACGGAGCGATGGCGTTATTGCTGGTAGGAGTAATAATCCTGATATGGATCTATCGAAAAAAATATAGTGAAAACAGCAAATAATCATTAATTAAATGATGAAAGAGGGTGTTTCATAACTCACCACAGATTACACGGATTTACACAAAAACGTTTTTAATACACTGATAGCCAATGATATTTATCTGTGTAAATCAGTGTAATCTATGGTGAATACGAGTTTTGACACATCCCTCTTTATTGTTTTAATATAATAACGACAAGGATTATAATAGACAAAGGAAGTTCACAATAATCTTCAAGCAAAAGTATATGATAATTGGATGTTCCGGATGGAGGTTATACATCAAAACCAACATTACACAGGAAATCTTCTTTTAGCATTCTGTCAAAATGTATTTTGAGATTCCTCAGAATCAATTCTTTGTGCCCTGGAAACAAGAAGAGAGTAAAAAACGCAGGAATACCCTTTTCCAGGAAGTCAGAGAGTCGGAAAATACAGTGAAATGCTACCATAAAGACAAGATACCAAGGGCATTTACTCTTAGGAAGAAACCTGGAAATCTCATAAACATTCGGAATAACACTTTTAAAAAGAGTCCTCCAAACTCTGTTCTAGAAGAAAAAGCAGTTCTTTTTCCCTAAATTAAGGGATGTTTCGAGAAGGAAAACCGATGCTTTCATCAGAATACAGACTTCTTATTCATAAGAAGTTAACTTCCTACTCTCAGGAAATTAATTCTCTGTCGGCAGGAAGTTAGTTATTTGCCGACAGGAAGTTAACTTCCTTCCGATACCTCTCACATAATTTCCCGGTAACAAGTGATCTGAAAAGAAATATCTGATGATTCCTCTTCTATTTCGCAACATTTCGCCAAAGCAGATGCCAGCAGAAAAATAAAACAGCAAACATTTTGATACCGAACAGCGCTCTAAGCTATCAAACAAAAAGCGCTATCCTTCCTCTGAATAGAGGGTAAAAGACAGCGCTTGATCTATCACTAAGAATCTTCTTACATAGTAGCAGGTAATGTTACCTTGAAATTTGGATTTTCCGTATGTTGCTGATGAATAATCCCAACCATTTTCTTCACAATATCAGGATTTTCGGCAGCTACATTATGATCTTCATGGATATCTGTCGCCAGATTATAAAGGAAAGGAGTACCTTTCTTGACAACCATTTTCCAGTCTCCCATACGTACACCGATCTGGTTCGTTTCATTAAACTCCCAATAGAGAAAATCATGTTTTTTCTGGTTCTTTTTACCCAGTATGGTCGGAGCAAAAGAGATACCATCAAAATAATCCGCTTCCTTTTTCTTATTCACATATTTTTTCGTGAAGTTCTTCACGCCTGTCAAATCACACAAGGTAGGCATGACATCGTAGAAAGCACATTGATGATCATTCACTGTTCCGGCAGCAACCTGACCGGGCCAACGGACAATAAACGGAACACGGATACCTCCCTCGTAACACTGGCGCTTCAAGCCACGTAACTTTCCGTCACGCCCGAAGAAAGTAGGATCGGCTCCGCCTTCCTCATGGGGCCCATTATCACTGGTAAAGATGACAATCGTATTCTCATCAAATCCTTTCTCTTCCAACTTCTTCAGAACTTCGCCCACATAATAGTCCAAACGGGTGATCATACCCGCAAACTGTGCATGCACATGGGTAATGGCGTTATATCTGGATCCTTTTTGACCACCAAAAGCTTTGTCATCAGCAAACTGTGTCTTATAATGATTCAAAATAGAGTCTTCCGGTTGCACTAACTCTGCATGCGGCAAGGTATAGGTAAAGATTCCGAAGAAAGGTTGTTCACCATCCTGTTTCTCGATCCATTCCATCGCTTTCTGATGAATCAGATCAGCTGAGTATTGAGTACGTTTATGATAATCTGGACCGTACATCGGATATTTGATATTCTCTTCCATCACAACACGTACAACACCTGTATCACCCAACGACGGACTATAACGATTCAGAAAATTGGGATAATAGAGATGTGCCTGAAATTGACAGATATATCCGTAATATTCATCGATTCCTCTTTTATCCGGAGTGGACGCCGAGCCTTCGTATCCCCCCGCCCATTTACCAAACATACCGGTTGTATATCCGTTATCTTTCATTATTTCGGGCAGAATGACATGTTCCGGATCATAGGGATGTTGTCCGACAACTGAAAATTCTTTATTATCGCCATACATCACTGTAGACGCCTGAGTCCAATACTCTTTATTACCACGCACTTCGCAATGTCCGGTATGTTGTCCGGTCATCAACGATGCGCGCGAAGGTGCACTCACCGGACTTCCGGCATAGGCTTGCGTAAAGCGCATGCCTTCACGGGCCATGTTGTCAATATTAGGGGTGCTGATGTATGGCTGTCCATAGCAACCCAGATCTCCATACCCCATATCATCACACATAATAAAGATGATATTCGGTTTTTGAGGGGTATGGGCCTTTTCTTTATGGGCAAATGCTTGCGGACTGCCTAATCCGACAAGTAATGCACTACTATAAATAATTTTTTGATTCATTCTTGGGTTTGTTTCGAGTTCATTTGGTTTTAACTTCACCACAGATAACACAGATTTTCACAGATTAATAATTTATTTTATTGATAACAAGATTAGAAGTTCTGTGAAAATCTGTGTTATCTGTGGTGAAACAGGTTCATTGCTATTCCGTTTCAATTATTCCCACCCCGGATTGTTAGGTGCAAGTGCCGGATTCAAGATAATTTCTTGAGTAGGAACCTCATAAAGATAATATCTCTCCTGCCAGCCTTCACCTGCTTTGATAGGGTCCGGTTGTAAATAAATATATCCTTCTGTCATGGCTCCGTCGGCAGGGTCCGGTCCACCGGTCGTTTCATTCAATAAGAACTGGGCACCATGTCTGAACTTATCTTTCGTCATCCACATTCCTTTAAACTGGCGGTTAAGGAACCAGGGCGCCATTCTCCAACGGCGGATATCGTAGAATCCGAAGCCTTCACCCATTAGCTCGACAATACGTTCACGGCGCACTTCCCATAAAACAGGATCTACCAGAACACCTTGTTCATTTCCTTTCGGATAATAGCGTCCACGGTTCGGATCAAAACTATCATCAATATCGGCAACCTTCATATCGGCCACACCGGCGCGTCTACGCAACTTATTAATAGATTCGTCGGCCACTGCCTGAGTGAACTGTCCGGTCTCACACATGGCTTCGGCATAATTCAATAAAACCTCTTCGATCTTAAAGATAGGCTTATCCGATGTGTTCAGAGTGACACCTCCGTTACGGTTCGTTTCCCAGTTGCTCCAATTCTTCCAGAAATAATATCCCGAGCGGCTTCTCACAAAACCTGTAGCTCCGATACCCCCCATAAAGTTTGGTGAAGAAGGTACCAATGAAGCACTCCAGTTCTGTCCGGGAAGGCGTTTCATACCAATACCGGGATTATCACAGGATTCGTTAGGACCCATAATATCGATATATTCACGATCTGCCGGATCATCGGTATAATCCCATGTTCTGGGATCTTCTTTCGTCTTCACCTTTGCTTTCACTTTATAAGGTGGCATTACTACGTGATATAAACGCGGATCACGGTCACGGAAAGTAGCATAGGGAGTTTTATCTCCATGATAATTTGCAGAAGTAGCAATCGGCTTGCCATCTTTACACAGATAAAGGTCAACAGTATGCTGATTCATCTCTACATTGTGGCTATCCATATGTTCCAATGCACTAAAATTGGCCATCTTGATGTCTTGAACAAACTCCATATACAAGATGACACCCGGCACTTTGCCCAAATCTTCTGTTGTCCACATCTCTCCATATCCGGCTGCGGGCTGACCGTCTGTTCCGTAATAAAGAGTAGGGTAATCATTCATCAACAGACGGGACACCCGAATACATTCGTCAAAGAACTTCTGAGCTCCGTCTATTCCGTGATATTTGCGCCAAGTGGCTTCACGCAACGCAAATCGTGAGATAGCCGCACGAATACAATCGCGATTAATGGTATTTGCACCATCTTGCTTCTCAAAATCTCCAATATTCGCTTCAGCCCATTTCAAACGGTTCAATACGGAATCGGCCACAATTTCGCGGTCAACACGGGGACCGTAAGCCTCAGGAGAATTTTCGTTAAGGGCCGTATTAACCCAAGGCACCGCCCCAAAACGATTGATAAGCTCCATGTACCAGTATGAATGGAAAAAATACCCTACTGCACGCCAATGGTCCTTTTCGGCATCGGTCATTTCCGACTTATCGATGTTAGCAAGCAAAATATTGGCACGACGGAATGTGCCGGAAAAGCCCCAACCATTGCCCGAAGCTACACTCTGAACTCTTCCGAAAGCATAGTCATTGCCCGACTCATTGGCACGGCTTTCCAAGTATCCGGCATTCATATCACCTGCATAGCAGGAACCTTGTCCGGTTCCGTTAATGGTATTGGCTATATTATTATCCTTGAATATCTCATAACAAGGCCATGCAAACGACTTAAAGTTATCATAAGATCTAAAAGCATTATTTTCTGTCAGACTGGTGACAGGCGCATGCTCCAGAAAGCTGTCATTACATCCGGCCAGTCCGATTCCGGCTAAAATAGCCAATGATAGATATATCTTTTTCATTTTTAATTCTTGATTATGCGTTTATAATGTAAAGTTGATACCAAACGAAACGGTACGGAATGCCGGATAGTTCCAGCTCAGAGTTTCGGGATCGATACCTGAAGGTAATGAAGAGAAAGTTGCCAGATTTTCTACACTGACAAAACCCTTTAACTGATTTAAGCCGATTCGGGATATCCATGTTTTAGGAACGGTATACGACAAAGTAACGTTCTTGATGCGGAAGTAAGCGGCATTAGATAAATATTTATCTGTCTTACGTCCGTAATTGGAGCCGACTGTAGGATTTTGTCCATACATACGCGGATATTTGGCATTCGGATTTACGGCAGTGTAATCTCCATTGGCTGCATCTACCGGCCTCCAATAGTCAGTCAAACCATCAAATAGCGGTTGGTATTTGATATCGTTTACTGAATAAATATACATCGGGAATACCAGGTTATTGGCAATCCATGCATCACGCTGGCCGGTTCCCTGCATCATAATATTCAAGTCGAAACCCTTATAATTAGCACCGAGAGTAATACCATACAGATATTTAGGCAGGCTATTGCCTATTACTTTCTGGTCGCCGGGATTATCTAATGTACCGTCTCCGCTATCAATCTGATTTGTACTTTTGTCATCATCACGGAGATTTTTGAACTTCAAGTCACCGGGACGCGGACTGACACCTTTAATAGAGGCCACTCCATCTTTAAGTTTCCAACTATTAGTATCTACAAAATCATCTACCGTATAGAATCCGTCCACTTCATATCCCCAGATTTCTCCCAGTCTCTGTCCCGGATAAAAATTACTCAGCAGCTTAGAAGCAGCATTGTCGTCGTACTTAGTAATTTCAGAATAGCTATCAGAAAGATTGAATCCGACACGATAGTTGAACTTACCGATACGGTCTCTCCAGTTCACTGCCAGTTCCCAACCACGAGTACGCATATCGGCTGTATTTTGGAAAGGAGAACTTGCACCTACCACAGCAGGAAGCTGCATACCCGGAGCCAACATTCCTTTTGTATCACGCTGATACCAGTCGAACACAACATTCATGCGATTACCGAACATATTCAAGTCGAGTCCGATATCCGTAGTGGCCACTTTTTCCCAAGTAAAGCTTGTACTTACCAGATTCGGTAAAGAGTTGATAGCAGTTACATAATCACCTCCAGACAGCCAACCGTTGTATTTATTGCTAACGCTCATAGTTGGGAAGTATGCATAGTTCACTACATTCTGGTTACCGATCACACCGTAAGATGCCCGAATCTTCAGACCGTCAATATAATTGCGCGTAACTTCCATAAACTTTTCCTGAGCTACGTTCCAACCCAAAGATACAGATGGGAAGAAACCAAAACGGGAATCTTTCGGGAACTTGGATGAACCATCGTAACGACCGTTCACTTCCAGCAAATACTTATCCATATAGTTGTAATTGACCCGGAAAAATCCTCCTCGAACAGAGTATTCATTATAACTGTCTGTCGCTTTCAGGTCACCTGTACCCGAACCCAATGCCGGTACTTCAACAACAGCCTGATTATAAGACAATACATTTACACCTTCTGTATACTTGGACTCCTGGTTGAAACCGGCCATTACACTGAAATGATGATCTTTGTTGAGATCGAATTTGTATGTTCCGTAAATATTGAAAGCATTGTAGTCGGTAAATTGCTTCTCTTTCTGCAAATAATCTTTTGCTGCATTCCAGATGTTATTACCTCCCTGAATATCTGTATACTGAGTTTTTCCGGTATAGAAATTATAATCATACATGTTCTTGTCAAATGTATACTCGAATACTGCCTCAAAACCTTTGAACGGTTTCAGAATAGATTTCACGAAAACACGCGGATTATCATACGACTTTTTCCATTTATTTGCTAACAATACCTGGTTGCGCGGTGTGTTGAAAGGCAAATCCTGAGAAATTGTAGAACAAACATCCGAAGGCATATTACCTTCCGGCTGATAAGAAACCTGATTACTGCCAAACATACTTCCCAAACCGGAATTAGGTTGCGACTGATTGGTACGTGCATAACTCATAGTCAACTCCTGGGTAAACCATTTGGTTATATCAGCAGAAATATAGGAATTGATGTTCAAACGCTCATAGGTGTCTTTATCGGACATACGATAACGCAATTTATCCGTACCACCGGATACAGAAAGATTGTGGTTCATCTGGAAGCTGGTCTCCATAAAATTCTTATAGGGATCATGCTCATTCAAATAATACAAAGCTCCATCCGTATCTGCGAAAATACCGTCACCTACAGTTTTGATAGATGAAGGATCCTGCCTATACTGTGTGAGGTATTCTTTCCACTTTGAAACGCTGGGTGAACCATACGACCAATAAGCATCAGAATATCCCCCGTCCTGATAAGCCTGCAGATAATCCATCAAAGATGCCTGTTTAGGCAGATTGGTTGCAGTAGCAAAACCAAAATTATTGTTATAATTCAGACGAAAGGCCGTAGCTTCTTTCGGACGCTTGGTAGTCACTAAGACAACACCGCCGGCTGCACGTGCACCATAAATAGCTGCCGAAGCGGCATCTTTCAATACAGTTACGGTCTCAATATCTTCCGGATTCAACATATCGAGACTCCCCTCTACGTTATCAATCAAGATAAGGGGAGCGACATTGGCACCATAAGATCCGTCGCTATTCTTGATACCCACCGAATAGGCACCACGCAACTGGAATGACTTTCCGCTACCCGGAGCATTTCCACTATTAGAAACCAGCAGTCCCGGAACTGTACCTTGCAATGCATCAGAAGCCGTCATTATGGGACGATCGCCAATAATTTCGTCCATTTTAATAGATGAAACGGCCCCCGTCAGGTTCGCTTTCTTTTGTGAACCGAAACCAACTACCACCACTTCATCCAAAGTACGGGAATCATCCTTCAGTACTACTTTCAGAGGGGCCCCCGCTATGGCTTTCAATTCTTGCGTTACATAACCAATGTAAGAGATAACAATAACAGCACCCGGACTTACCGACAAGGAGAAATCTCCATTTATATCACTGATAGAACCATTTTGAGCATTATTTTTCTCCATAATGGTAGCTCCAATGACCGATTCACCCAAAGTATCCCTGATATTGCCTTTCACAACGATCTTATTACTCTGTTGTGGCGTTGCAACCACTACCGGGGTACTCTTCAGAATAACCTCATTGTCTTTGATAACATAGCTGATACCGCTATCTTTAAACAAAACATTCAGCACTTCCTCTATGGAACCTTCACAATGGATGTCACGGATCTTTGCATTGCTCAAATCGGCCGCCTTGTAGAAGAACGTATATTTACTGTTCTTCTCAATAACTTGAATAGCCTGTTTAATGCTCATTGCTTTTCCTTGCACGGCTATCTGTCCTTGCACAGCAAAAACGGACATAGGATACAGGAGCATAAACATAATTACGCCTGTCAGAAAACGCCTGTTACAGACGCTAAAACATAGTCTCATGTCTTTCATTTTTTGATTATACGATTAATTAGTGATTGATAAAAGCGATTATTTATAAATAATGATTTTCTGTGTTTCTTTTTTAAATTTCAAATTCATATTAATACAAATCTTTTCGATGACTTTAGAGGCAGGGGCATCATAGCGCATATAACCCGTGAACAAGTCATTGCGAGCTACTTTCCTATCGAGTTCTACCGGAATGTGGTAAATATCATGAATAGCTTCTATTAAATCATCCATACGCATGTCGACAAACTTATAACGCCCTTCATCCCAACTGATATTACCTATGTTCTTTAATATCACTTCATCTTTCTCGGGATGAAAAACAATCTGCTGCAAAGGTTTCATTTCAACTTTTCTCTGTGAAGCCTTCACATTGAAGTCAACCTTTCCACTAAAAAGAGTCACCTCCGCACCATCCTGACAGGTAGACTGCACACGAAAGACCGTTCCTTTGACTTCGACAAATGCCTGATCGATATATACTTTAAAATTATGGCCTTTACGCTTAGTTACTTCAAAAGTAGACACTCCCTCCAGCCATACTTCCCGGTTACTCATAAAATCCTGTGAAAAACGAAGACGGCTCCCAGCCTGCATCCAGACTTTTGAACTGTCGGGAAGTATATACAACCGGCTATTTGAAGAAACAACTTCAGTATACTCAGTTATACGCTGTGAAGCTGTATGCCCTTTATCAAAAAAGAAAATACCACCTCCGATAATCAATAAAGCCGTAATACATGCAGCTAGTGCAACCCTCCAATATCTGAGTTGAAGTTTCTGACTACGCTCAACAGGAGCTTGGCATCTGGAGTCAATCTTATCCCAGATCCTTCTTTCAATAGCACCATTTTCCACTATATTTTTTGCCGCATCGAATTGTTTTTTCATTTTCGTCTCCACAACATTCCAATGTGCCAGCTCTTCCATTTCTTCCGAAGAAGACTCACCTGCAATCAATTTGCGGACAAGCCTATCATATTTATTAGAAATCTTCATATTCTTTATATTTCTTTCCAAAAATCCAAGCTATATTTATAAATCTATCCATAAATACACTATTTATAAAATTCCCCCCTATATGTTTTCGGCTTTTTTTCTGTTTTATAAATTGAGTATGCTATATTTGTAATTCAAACGTAACGCTTAATGAACGAAAAAGAAGCAATTATTAAACTAAAGACCTGCAATGATAAAGCCGCCTTTGCATTCCTCTATCGCTCTTATTGGGCTAAGGTTTACAATTTTACGCGACTTTACATCACCTCTGCGGTCGATGTGGAAGAAATCGTTCAAGAAGTTTTTATTAAAATTTGGGAGAATCGGGAAGCTTTGGATGAAGAACAAAATTTTGCCGGATACTTATTTATCACGATGCGCAACCTTGTTTTCAACCGTTCCCGTAAGAATCTGAATGAACCCTTCTACCAACTATCAGTGATAGAAGCTGTCGAAGAATCATACGATATAGAAGAAGAATTGGACGCAGCCAATCTGCGCACACATATCTCAGCACTGATCTCAATGCTGCCTCCCCGGCAGCAGGAAGTGTTTCGTTTAAGCAGGGATGAGGAACTTTCTTATCGCGAAATTGCAGAAAGACTACAAATATCAGAAAGAACAGTGGAACACCACATCTCCGATGCCCTAAAGTTTCTACGAAAAAACATCAAACTCTATTTACTGTTCCTTTCATTATAAATGAAGTAGCGCTGCTCTTCCCCGTTGGGACAGAACAGCGCCGATCATCAGTTTTTTATGAAAAACGAAACTTTCTTTCATAGAGAGGTATTACACTTACATAACAATTCTCTCTTCACAGAGATACTATTAACACTATATATAAACATGATGATTTTCATTAATAAATCAAAAAT
>OHHQ01000659.1_pt1 | contig 17300 bp, 11 predicted proteins | sample 1568051 | NCBI WGS metagenome assembly OHHQ01 (sample SAMEA3879567, study PRJEB24766) | human gut metagenome | biome: human-associated habitat; feature: feces | place: USA | collected 1985/1987
TACTACGTTGATTACTCCGCCTGCACTTCCGAGGTCGTTTCCGATACCTTGTGTGACGGCTGCGGAACCTTTGATGACCTGTATGCTTTCTACTCCCTGCATTTCGGATAAAGCAGAGCCGGTACGGAAATCGGAATCTATCCGGACTCCATTCTTTAAAATAGGTACTCCCCGGTATCCGCGGATGGACATGCTTTCTCTTACTCCGCCATACGATCCGAAAAGAGTAACTCCGGGTACATTTCTTGCGACATCGGTTACGGTAAGTGCCCCCTGTTCGGTAATCGATTTTTCTGAGATTACAGAAATACTCTGTATCTGTTCACTGGGACGTAAAGGCATGCGGGTGATGGCATCCAGTTTTTTCGGTTGTTTATATCGTTCTCCGAACACTTCTACAGTCGATAGTAAATTATCGTCCGGTAAGAGCGTAAACGAGAGTTGCGCTACACTTCTCGAGGTGAGATCGACTGTACGGGTTTGAGTGGCATATCCTACAAAGCTGACATTTATCTTGTAAACTTTACGTGCCAGATTACGCAGAATAAATCGGCCTTCACTATTGGTTGTTGTTCCGATGGTGGTACCTTCTATTTGGACAGTGGCCGAAGCCAATGGCGTATCAGTTTCGTCATAGACTACTCCACGGATGGCAGGGACTCTATCGACAGACTCTGGTTCTGTGGCAAAAAGTAACGATGGGAATATTAGTAAAACTAATAAAAGCAGGGTACTATAAATTTGCTTCATACATTTAACAGCATTAAATTAATATTAAAATTTAGCGAGCCGCAAAGGTATGTGTACCTGAAAGAGTCTACAATACCTATAAAAAGGTATAATGCAATGTGGAATCCATAGAATTGGTGAGTTATATAATAAAGAAAGCGGATGAAAGTGATGATTTATTCACTTCCATCCGCTTCGTGTGTGCAGATAGTATCAGATGATTAATTTATAATTTCTTTGGCTCTGTCCAACGCTACATTTATATTCGGGCAGATGTTTTGTTTTCCCAGTAATTCATAGAAACCCGACTTCTCAAGGGTTTTGTGTACTTTCTCGTTTACTCCCGAGAGTACGATAGTGATCTTTTCCTTTTGAGACATTTTACAAAGGCTGGTCAGGTTGTGAATACCGGTCGAATCGATGAATGGAACTTTACGCATGCGGATGATGCGTACTTTAGGACGGTCACCCAATTGTGCCATTGTTTCTTCAAATTTGGTGGCAATACCAAAAAAGTACGGACCATTAATTTCATATACCTCCACGCCGGCAGGGATTATCAGATGCTCTTCGCATACGGCAATGTCCAGTTCGTCATTCGGATCGATTTCATCTTTGATGACAGATATCTCGGTTGTTTCCATCACACGTCGCATAAACAGGATACAGGCGATCACCAAACCTACTTCGATGGCAATAGTCAGATCGAATATAATGGTGAGGAAGAAGGTGATCAGCAATACGGTCACATCCGATTTGGGATTCTTCAGCAATGCTTTGAATGTACGCCACTCACTCATATTATATGATACGATGACTAATACGCCTGCCAGGCAGGCCATTGGGATGTATTGCGCCAGAGGCATCAGAAACAGGAGGATCAGCAATAAAACTATAGCATGAATGATACCGGCTACCGGTGTTTTACCGCCATTATTGATATTAGTCATTGTGCGGGCAATGGCTCCGGTTGCGGGGATGCCACCAAATAACGGTGTGATCAGATTGGCTGTTCCTTGTGCGATCAGTTCGGTATTTGAATCGTGTTTATCTCCTGTCACACCGTCGGCTACGGTTGCCGATAGTAATGATTCGATAGCTCCCAATACAGCGATTGTAATGGCCACCGGGAATAAATCCTTGATGGCTTCCCAGTTGAGGGTGGGTATGGCTGCTTCGGGCAATTCTGATTTGATGGTAAAACGATCGCCAATGGTATCGATGGAATCAATGCCGGCATATGTCTTTAATACATATACCCCTATCGTTACCACAATAATAGCAATAAGAGAACCCGGTATCTTTTTCGAAAACCGCGGAGTAATGGCAATAATGATGATGCTGAGAATACTTACGACAGCGTTCCACCAGTTGACTGTGTCGAAATGCCGGAAATAGATCATCCATTTTCCGATAAAGTCTCCCGGAACTTTCTCTCCACCGAAATTCAATCCGAATATGTCAGCAATCTGGGTTGTGAAAATAGTGACGGCTATACCGCTGGTAAAGCCTACAATGATCGGATAGGGAATAAATTTAATAATCGCTCCCAATTTAAATACTCCCAATAGGATCAGGAGTATGCCGGCCATCAGTGTAGCTACGATTAATCCCGCTTCTCCATATTGCTGGATGATGCCATAAATGATGACGATGAATGCTCCGGTCGGTCCTCCGATTTGTACCTTGCTTCCTCCGAGCAAAGAGATGATGAATCCTGCAATGATAGCTGTAATAATTCCTTTCTCGGGTGATACACCTGATGCGATACCGAATGCGATGGCCAGAGGTAAGGCTACGATACCTACTATGATACCTGCCATCAGATCTGACATAAACGTTTCCTTAGAGTAGTTCTTCAAGGTAGAGAATAACCTTGGTTTGAAATCCAACACTTTCATTTCCTTCTTTTACTTATATAATGTGATAAATGTCGTTATAATCTCCGTTTTGCAAAGTCGAGGTTGCAAAATTACATAAAATAAATGGCAATATTATGTTTTTGAACATCTTATTTATTTTAGATTGGTTTTGTCTATGTTCTTATAGATATTATTAATGGATAAAGTTCCGTGTTTTTTGAACTAAATCCTTATATTTGCGTTATTAATAACGGCATATAACCGACAAACGTAATTACCAATCTAAAATAAATCAGATTATGACTAAAAGTATTAAAGGCACTCAGACAGAAAAGAATTTGCTGACATCATTTGCTGGAGAATCACAGGCAAGAATGCGTTACACTTATTTTGCAAGTGTAGCTAAAAAAGAAGGTTACGAACAGATTGCAGCTATCTTTACAGAGACTGCCGATCAGGAAAAAGAGCATGCAAAACGTATGTTTAAGTTCCTTGAAGGAGGTATGGTTGAAATCACTGCAAGCTATCCTGCCGGTGTTATCGGTAATACTCTTCAGAATTTGCAGGCTGCAGCGGCAGGCGAACATGAAGAATGGTCTTTGGATTATCCGCATTTTGCAGATGTTGCAGAACAGGAAGGTTTCCCAATGATCGCTGCTATGTATCGCAATATCTCTATTGCAGAAAAAGGGCATGAAGAAAGATACCTTGCTTTCGTAAAAAATATAGAAGTTGCATCTGTATTCGCTAAAGAAGGCGAAGTTGTATGGCAGTGCCGTAACTGTGGTTATATCGAAGTGGGTAAAGAAGCTCCTGAGGTATGTCCGGCATGTCTGCATCCACAAGCATACTTCGAAATCAAGAAAGAAAATTATTAATAGACTGCATTTTACAGAAAGGTGGAGCTATACTTAAATATAGCCCCACCTTTTCTTTTATCTCTCTGTTGAGTTATTTTTTTCTATTTACCGGCATGCGGATAATCGACCGTGTAGTGAAGACCGCGGCTCTCTTTACGCTCCATGGCCATACGCATAATCAGATAACCTACATTGATCATATTACGCAGCTCACATATTTCTTTAGATGCTACACTACGCTTGAAAAGGCTTTCGGTCTCTTCATATAAGATATCCAGACGATCCCATGCACGTTTCAACCGGAGATCGCTGCGGACGATACCTACATAGGTACTCATGATCTGATTGACTTCTTTCATGCTTTGAGTAATAAGTACCATTTCTTCCGGTGAGCGGGTACCTTCGTCATTCCATTCCGGAATTTCTTCGTTATAAGTATATTGGTCGATAACCGATAAACAATGTCTGGCAGCAGCATCTGCATAAACCACTGCTTCTATCAGTGAGTTTGAAGCCAACCGGTTGCCACCATGCAAACCTGTACACGAACATTCGCCGGCAGCGTATAGCCGTTCGATAGAAGATTGGCCATTCAAATCCACTTTAATACCTCCGCAAAGGTAATGAGCCGATGGTGCTACAGGGATATATTCTCTGGTAATATCGATTCCCAGACTCAGGCACTTCTCGTATATATTGGGGAAGTGTTTTTTAGTCTCTTTCGGATCTTTATGAGTTACGTCGAGGTAGACGTGGTCGTCTCCACGGTTTTTCATTTCATTATCGATAGCACGCGCTACGATATCACGCGGTGCCAGAGACAAACGGGGATCATATTTCTGCATGAACTCTTTCCCGTCCATGGTACGAAGTACACCACCGTATCCCCTCATCGCCTCGGTAATGAGGAAAGAAGGACGATCGCCCGGATGGTAAAGCGCTGTCGGGTGGAATTGTACGAATTCCATATCTTTTACGGTTCCTTTCGCCCGATATACCATGGCAATGCCGTCGCCGGTTGCTACAAGCGGGTTGGTTGTAGTCTGGTAGACAGCCCCTACTCCACCTGTTGCCATTAATGTCACTTTGGCCAGATAAGTATCCACTTTCCCTGTTTTCGGATCGAGTATGTAGGCTCCATAACATTTGATGTCCGGTGTCTGACGGGTGACGGTTACTCCTAAATGGTGTTGTGTCAGGATTTCGATGGCAAAATGATTTTCAATAACCGTTATATTCGGATGTTGTTGTACGGCTCGAATCAGGCTATCCTGAATTTCGGCGCCGGTATTATCTTTATGGTGCAGGATACGAAACTCCGAATGACCTCCTTCCCGGTGAAGATCGAACTCTCCTTTTTCGTTTTTATCGAAGTTTACACCCCAACTGATCAGTTCTTGTATCTGTGCGGGAGCTTCACGTACGACTTTTTCTACAGCGGTACGGTCACTGATCCAGTCACCGGCAATCATTGTATCTTCAATATGTTTTTCAAAATTGTCTACCAGCAGATTGGTCACTGAGGCCACTCCTCCTTGGGCAAAATAAGTGTTTGCTTCTTCCAGCCCGCTTTTGCAAACAAGGGCAACTTTTCCTTTATGTGCCACTTTTAGGGCAAAACTCATTCCGGCGATACCAGAACCGATTACGAGGAAATCGAACTTTTTAACCATAAGTTTTAGTGTTTATCACCGCAAAGCTACAAAATAAGTTTTTTCGTTGTGCTTTTCGTTGCCATTAATTCATAAATTTACTAACTTTCCGCCAAAAATCTGACAAAATGAACCGTATCTTTCATGCTCGCATTGTCTGGTACCAATATTTCCTGCTGGTTGTATTGGGTGTTAATGCTTTTGGTTTCTTATGGTGTAAGAATATTATATTAGCTACTCTGATGATGTTGTTTCTGATTGTTGTTATCGAACAGATCATACATACTGTTTATACCGTTACGGCAGACGGCCTGCTGTTACTTAATCATGGCCGTTTTATCCGTAAGAAAACCATTCCTATTGCAGAAATTACTTCTATCCGGAAAGTCCATTCTATGAAATTCGGAAGTTTCTCTGTAACCAACTATCTATTGATAGAATATGGAAAAGGGAAATATGCTTCTGTACTTCCGGTGAAAGAAAAGGAATTTATGGAACTGATTGAAAAAACAAGAAACTTAATTTAGTGAACTATGAAATACCAGGTTATTATTATCGGTGGAGGGCCTGCCGGCTATACGGCTGCTGAGGCTGCCGGGAAAGCAGGACTGAGTGTGTTGCTTTTTGAGAAACAAAATTTAGGAGGTGTCTGTCTGAACGAAGGGTGTATCCCGACAAAAACGTTACTCTATTCGGCTAAAACCTATGATGGTGCTAAACATGCGTCAAAATATGCTGTAACGGTTCCAGAGGTCTTTTTTGATCTTCCTAAGATCATTGCTCGTAAATCGAAGGTGGTACGTAAACTGGTTTTAGGGGTAAAATCGAAGTTAACGTCTAATAATGTTACTATTATAAGTGGAGAGGCAACCATTTTGGACAAGAATACGGTTCGTTGCGGTGAAGAAACTTATGAATGTGATAACTTAATTCTCTGTACAGGTTCCGAAACTTTTATTCCTCCTATTCCCGGAATCGATAGTGTAAACTATTGGACACATCGTGAAGCATTAGACAATAAGGAGTTGCCGGCTTCACTTGCCATTGTGGGCGGTGGAGTGATCGGTATGGAGTTTGCGTCCTTTTTCAATAGTCTGGGTGTGAAGGTGACCGTTATTGAGATGATGGATGAAATTCTGGGAGGCATGGATAAAGAGCTTTCCGCCCTGTTGCGTGCCGACTATGCAAAGCGGGGCATTCAGTTCCTGTTAAGTACCAAAGTCGTTTCATTGGCACAGACGGAAGAAGGTGCTGTGGTTTCTTATGAAAACGCCGAAGGGGCAGGAAGCGTGATTGCCGAAAAGCTATTAATGAGTGTGGGACGTCGTCCGGTGACAAAAGGCTTTGGGCTTGAGAACCTTAACCTGCAACGGACAGAACGTGGAAGTATTGTAGTGAACGGGCAAATGGAAAGCTCGTTACCCGGAGTCTATGTTTGCGGTGATTTAACCGGATTCTCCTTATTGGCACATACTGCTGTCCGTGAAGCAGAAGTAGCCGTACATGCAATTCTTGGAAAAGAAGATAGGATGAGTTATGCCGCTATCCCCGGGGTAGTTTATACTAATCCTGAAATAGCCGGTGTCGGGCAGACAGAAGAATCTCTGACTGCAAAAGGCATTGCTTACCGTGCCGTAAAACTTCCCATGGCATATTCCGGACGTTTTGTTGCTGAGAATGAAGGAGTGAATGGAGTATGTAAGGTGCTACTTGGCGAGGATGATACTATTTTGGGAGCACATGTTTTGGGTAATCCTGCTTCTGAGATTATCACGTTGGCAGGGATGGCTGTAGAAATGAAACTGAAGGCAGCCGAGTGGAAGAAGATTGTTTTCCCACATCCTACGGTTGCCGAGATTTTCCGTGAAGCATTATAAGAGTTACAGATTGCAGGTTACGGATTATAGTGGGGTGCAGATTAATCATGTAGCGAACTGCAGTCCGTAACTTGTAGTTTGTCATTCGTAGCTTGTAAGCATTATGAAGAAACTGAACTTATTTATTTTATTCTCTTTTTGTTTTTCGATTATCACTTGGGGACAAGCCAATTTTGCAGCGATTGATTCACTTATTAAAAAAGAACTGCCTCAAGGTTCGGAGGTTGGTATTTCCGTGTATGACCTGACTGCCCGAAAGACACTCTACACCTATCGTGATACCAAACTTTCGCGTCCGGCATCTACCATGAAACTTTTGACTACCATTACTGCGCTTGCCCGGCCGGACGCAGATGAACCTTTTCGTACTGAAGTGTGGTATAAAGGTACAATAGAACATGATACACTTCGAGGAGATATCTATGTGGTTGGCGGATTCGATCCGGAGTTTGATGATGAAGGAATGAATGCATTGGTAGAAAAGGTGATTACTTTCCCTTTCTCGGTATTGAAAGGGAATATCTACGGAGATATATCGATGAAAGATTCTCTCTATTGGGGAAGCGGTTGGGCATGGGATGATACTCCCTCCTCTTTTCAACCTTATCTATCACCATTAATGTATCATAAAGGCATGGTGAAAGTGACAGCTGTTCCGGGGACGACACGAGGTGACTCGGCACGTTTAAGCTTTGAGCCGTCATCGTCTTATTATACTGTGACCAATGAAACTAAAACACGTACATCCTCTGCCGGTAAGTTTTCTGTGTCAAGAGGTTGGCTGGAAAATAAAAATAATCTTATTGTCAGTGGAAATGTAGAGAATAGAAGAATAGGTGATGTAAATGTATATTCTTCGCAGGACTTTTTCATGTATACTTTTGTCGAACGTTTACGTAATAAAGGTATAGAGATTTCCAATCATTATGCTTTCGACAGTTTCCGGTCTGACAGTCTTTCTATCTGTATGGCACGTTGGGAGTGCCCGGTTCAGGATGTGATAGACCAGATTATGAAAGAGAGTGATAATTTGAGTGCGGAAGCACTGCTTTGCCGTTTAGGTGCCCGGGCCACAGGTAAGAAGCAGGTTTCGGCTAAGGACGGAATTGAGGAAATATATCGGTTGATTCAGGATTTGGGACATGATCCGGATAACTATAAGATAGCTGATGGTTGTGGATTGTCCAACTACGACTACCTCTCTCCTGCCCTACTGGTTGATTTTCTGAAGTTTGCTTATTCGCGGACAGATATTTTCCGGAAATTATATAAGGCCCTTCCGGTTGCAGGCATCGATGGAACATTAAAAAATCGGATGAAACAAGGGGCGGCGTTTAAGAATGTACATGCCAAGACCGGTTCTTATACTGCTATCAATACATTAGCCGGTTATCTTAAGATGGCTAATGGACACCAAGTGGCTTTTGCCATAATGAACCAGAATATACTTTCAGCCGCTAAAGCAAGGAATTTTCAAAATAAAGTATGTGAGATACTGGCAAACCATCAATGACGAACGATGAACCCTCTGTGGAAACCACAGTCGGTTCATCGTCCCATTGATCGTTAACGGTTTACCATTAATGGTTCATCGTTCATATTCTGCCCAGTTCACGTTTTTCATGTCTCCGCTTTTAGCCAGTTCGGCGTGCATTCCTAAAGCGGCTTGAATGGCATGAGGAGTCTGTGACTTATTACCTGCCAGTTTCAGGTAATCCCATAAAATCTGTTTGTAATCCGGGTGTGCACAATTCTCGATGATTGCTTGTGCTCTCTCTTTCGGACTCTTACCGCGCAGATCGGCTACTCCCTGTTCGGTAATAACGATGTTGACAGAGTGTTCGCTATGATCCAGGTGAGAAACCATCGGAACGATAGAACTGATCTTACCTTCCTTAGCCACTGACGGACAAGTGAAGATAGAGATGTACGCATTACGTGTAAAGTCGCCCGAACCGCCGATACCGTTCATCATTTTGGTTCCGCCAATGTGGGTAGAGTTTACATTACCATAGATATCCGCTTCAATGGCTGTATTGATAGAGATGATGCCTAAACGGCGAACTACTTCGGGGCTGTTAGAGATTTCTGACGGACGGAGGATCAGTTTATCACGGAAAAAGTCCATATCGTCATATATACCCTGCAGACAATCGTTGGTTACGGTCAGCGAACAGGCACTGCCGAATTTTACACGTCCTTCGCGAATCAAACCGATCACAGAGTTCTGGATAACCTCAGTATACATTTCGAAGGCAGGAATTGTTTGGTCACGTCCCAATGCACCCAAAACTGCATTGGCGATGTTGCCTACTCCCGATTGTAACGGAAGGAATGTAGAAGGAATGATACCGCGTTTCATATCGGCAGCCAGGAAGTCGGCTACGTTCTGACCGATTTTATCGGTGATAGGATCGGCTGCTGCAAATGAGCGGGCTTCGTCGGGCCAGTTTGTCTCTACTATACCTACGATTTTTTTCGGATCGACCTGTATGTAAGGTAGTCCGATGCGGTCACTTGGTTTATAGATCGGAATTTCACGGCGATAAGGCGGATCGAGTGGTTCGTATACGTCATGCATTCCCATCATGTTTTTGCTGTGTGCACTGTTCAGTTCGACAATGATCTGGTCGGCCAGGCGGCAGACGGTCGGAGCAATTCCGCCGGCAGCCGTCAGATAGATTTTTCCGTCCGGAGTTACTTCGCAGGCTTCGATAATGGCTACATTCACTTTTCCCATGAATCCGTAGCGTACCTCTTGTGCCATTTGTGAAAGGTGAATGTCATTATAGGCAATCTCACCGTTGTTCACAGCTTTACGGAAATCGGGGTTGGTGGTGTAAGGGGCACGATAGCGGATGGCTTTTACACGTGATAATATACCGTCACATGAATCTCCGGTAGAGGCTCCGGTAAAGATGCCGATTTGGAAAGGATTTCCTTTTGCGTGTTCCGCTTCCGCTATTTTTGCTATTTCGGAAGTGACCGCTTTGGCCGTTCCTGCGGGTGTGAAACCGCTGAGGCCGATGTTGTAGCCATGTTTGACAAGGCTGGCAGCTTCTGCTGCAGAAATGGATTTGAATGCCATAATTATAGTATTATTTTCGTGTTAGGAATAATTATTTCAATATTTTCTATTTAGAATTTCGGACCAGATAATGGCTTTTCGGGCTTCTTCAGCCGAATGAATGGTAAATTCCGGGTCGTTGGCCGGAGTCGTTTCTATTTTCTGAGAAACTGTTTTGTTCTTTTTTACTTCCACTTTCTGAGAAGTGGATTGGGAGTGTAACGGTTGGTATTTTCGCGTGACTTTCAGGACTTCCGGTTCTTCAGTATCCGGAATGGGTACGAAAGGTTTTTGGGCAGATCTTTCTGTTTTGCTCTTTTTGATCTGTCTGATAAGAGGTAATGCGAAAGCAGCCATAATGACGAGGACTTTTACAATATCATCCATAGTACTTTTATTTTCTACAGTCCGCCAAAGTTATACATTTAATCTGATTGATACCAATATTTTGGCATGAAAAAAGGGCAGCTTCACAGCTCCCCTTAATTTTTTTAACCTAAACCTTAACTATGAAAAAATCTAATGTTTCTTTCATTGCACAAATGTGTGAAATAAAATTAATAGTGCCAAATCCTTACGCCATAAATGTTTGTTCTATTAACATAAATTATCCTTTTAGCTCTAAATTGATAAGTTAAGGTGTTATTTTGGTTTCATTTTACAACTTTTTGAGGATGAAGCAGTATCTTTGCGGACGCAAATTTAAATTCTGAATTTATGAACGAATTGACGGGAGCGGACTTTAAATCCGCAACTGCTGATGACAACAAGAAGTTGTTTATCGAGACTTATGGCTGCCAAATGAATGTGGCAGATAGTGAAGTAATCGCCTCTGTGATGCAAATGGCGGGTTATTCGGTTGCCGAAACACTGGAAGAGGCTGATGCGGTGTTTATGAATACCTGCTCTATCCGTGACAATGCCGAACAGAAGATTTTGAATCGTCTGGAGTTCTTTCATTCGATGAAGAAGAAAAAGAAGCACCTTATTGTAGGTGTATTGGGGTGTATGGCCGAGCGGGTAAAAGATGATCTGATAGAACACCATCATGTGGACCTTGTAGTAGGACCGGATGCTTATCTGACTCTTCCTGAGTTGATTGCTTCGGTAGAGGCCGGTGAGAAGGCAATGAATGTAGAACTTTCGACTACTGAAACCTACCGGGATGTGATTCCTTCGCGTATCTGTGGTAACCATATCTCCGGATTTGTATCCATCATGCGCGGATGCAATAACTTTTGTACCTATTGTATTGTGCCTTATACCCGTGGACGTGAACGTAGCCGGGATGTGGAGAGTATATTGAATGAAGTGGCCGATTTGGTATCAAAAGGTTACAAAGAGATCACTCTGCTGGGGCAGAATGTAAACTCCTACGGAAAGAATTTGCCGGAGCCGGTGAATTTCGCAAAGCTGCTCAAGGAAATCAGCGATATGGAGGGGGATTACTGGCTGCGGTTTATGACCAGCCACCCCAAGGACTGCACCAAAGAGCTGATCGACGTGATGGCTTCTTCGGGACATATCGCAAAACATCTGCATCTCCCCTTCCAGTCGGGCAACAACCGGGTGCTGAAGGAGATGAACCGGCGCTATACTCGGGAGCAGTATTTGGAAATCATCCGCTACGCCAGGGAGAAGATGCCCGGCCTTTCCATCACCAGCGATGTCATCGTCGGCTTTCCGGGAGAGACCTATGAGGAATTTCAGGACACGCTTTCCCTGATCCGGGAGGTAGGGTTTACCGCGCTGTACACCTTTATCTTTTCCCCAAGAAAGGGAACGCCGGCGGCAGGAATGTCGGACCCGGTGTCCCACAAGGAAAAGACCCGGTGGTTCGCGGAGCTGTTAAAGGTTCAGGAGGAGATTTCCGTCAGGCGCTGCGCCTCGATGGTGGGGAAAACCGTCCGGGGCCTCGTGGAGGAGGAAGCCTCCAAGCCTGGCGTACTGAATGCCCGAACAGAGGAAAACGTTACGGTGGAAATCCCCGGCGGTCCGGAAATGATCGGCAGCTTTCGGAATATTTTGGTCACTGGCGCGGGAAACTGGGTTTTAAAGGGAAACTGTATATAATTTCAGCTGCGAATTTATATAGAAAATAAAAAATTTGGAGGACTAACAAATGGATATCATTGAGCAAGCGAGAGAACTGGGACGGCAGATTCAGAAAGACGACCGTTATCTGAAGGTGCAGATCGCCCAGCAGAACAGCGATAACGATAAGGAGCTTCAGTCTCTGATCGGCGAGTTCAATTTAAAAAGAATGAATATTAACACCGAGGCTCAAAAGGAGGACCGCAGCGAGGAAAAGCTTCAGAAGCTCAACCAGGAGCTGCGCGCCTGCTATGCCTCGATCATGAAGAACGAAAATATGGCGGCTTACAATATGGCTCGCCAGGAGCTGGACGCCCTTCTTAACCGGGTGAACGCCATTATTATGCAAAGCGCCCAGGGAGAGGATCCGGATACTACCGACTACCAGGAGTCCTGCGGCGGCAACTGCGCCTCCTGCGGCGGCTGCCACTGATTCGCCGTATCATTAAGCAGCGCGGGAAGCAGCCGCTTCCCGCGCCCTAAAAAATTTTGAAGGGAGAAAAACAATCATGGCTGAGCTGTCGCCAATGATGCAGCAATATCAGAAAATCAAGGCGGAAAACCAGGGGGCTATTTTGTTTTTCCGCCTTGGAGATTTTTATGAAATGTTCTTTGACGACGCGGTGCTGGCGTCGAAGGAACTGGAACTGACCCTTACCGCGAGAGACTGCGGACAAAATAAAAAGGCGCCCATGTGCGGCGTTCCCTACCACAGCAGCGAAAGCTATATCGCCAGGCTGATTTCCAAAGGCTATAAGGTGGCCATCTGTGAGCAGATGGAGGACCCCGCCCTGGCGAAGGGGCTGGTAAAACGGGATATTATCCGTGTAGTCACCCCTGGTACTGTCTTAGAGGGCAGTATGCTGGACGAGGGCAAAAATAATTTTATCTGCTCTATTTACGCCATAGGGGACCATGCGGGCATCTGCTTCTGCGATATTTCCACCGGCGAGCTTTATTCCACCAGCCTGGATAAGGACTTGGAAAATGAGATTTTAAACGAGCTGGGCCGTTTTTCTCCCCGGGAGATTTTGATCGGCGGCGAGACGGTGAATATGAAGAAGCTGGCTCCGTTTATCCGGGATAAGCTGTCCGCCTGCGTGGAAATGCGGGAGGATCCGGAGTTCGATTTTGAGATCTGCCGCAAGACCGTGCTGGATCAGTTTAAAAAGGAGAACCTGGACGACCTGGGGTTGGAGGGGCAGGCTCAGGCGGTTTCCGCTTTGGGCGCCCTGCTGAATTACCTGAAGGATACCCAGCGGAAGGTGCCGCTGAAAATCAACCGGATCGAAACCTACACCCAGGCCCAGTTTATGGGCGTGGATTTAAATACCCGGCGGAATCTGGAACTGCTGGAAACCATGCGGAACAAGGAAAAGAGAGGCTCCCTTTTGTGGGTGCTGGACCAGACCAAAACCGCCATGGGAAAGCGGCTTTTACGCACCTGGATCGAGCAGCCTCTTTTGAGCTGCGGAAAGATCATCCGCCGTCAGAACGCGGTGGAAGAGCTTTACTGCGACCCGTTTTTATGCGGCAGCCTGGCGGATCAGCTCACCGGGGTGTTCGATTTGCAGCGGCTTATCACCAGAATCGTATACGGCACCGCCAACGGCCGGGAGCTTCGCTCTCTTTCCGCCACCATTGGGCTGCTGCCGGAACTGAAAAAGCTGATGGCCAACCGGAAATCCGAGCTTCTTCAAAGCATCTATGAGGATTTGGATACCCTGGAGGACGTTCATGAACTGATTGAAAGCTCCATTGTGGACGACCCGCCGTTTTCCGTCCGGGAAGGGGGGATTATCCGGGAGGGCTACAACCAGGAGGTGGACGAGCTCCGCCAGGATATGACCGGCGGCAAGGATTATGTGGCTGCCATTGAGAAGCGGGAACGGGAGAAAACCGGGATTCCAAAGCTTCGGATCGGCTATAACCGGGTGTTCGGCTATTACCTGGAGGTGACCAATTCCTATAAAGACCAGGTGCCGGAGGGCTACATAAGAAAACAAACCTTAACCAACTGCGAACGGTATGTGACCCAGGAGCTGAAAGACCTGGAGGGCCGGATTTTAGGCGCTAAAGACCGGTGTGTCCAGCTGGAATACCGGCTGTTCGACGATATCCGCACCACGGTGTCCGCCCAGCAGGAGCGGGTGCAGAAAACCTCAAACGCCATCGCCCAGCTGGATGTTCTATGCTCCTTCGCCCGGGTAGCGGTAAAAAACCAGTATTGCCGCCCGGAGGTCAATTTAAGCGGGAAAATTGTACTGAAGGAAAGCCGCCATCCGGTGGTGGAGCTGCTTTCCGATGCGTCGCCCTTTGTGCCCAACGACGCGCTGCTGGATCAGGACGAAAACAGAGTGCTGGTGATTACCGGCCCGAATATGGCGGGAAAATCCACCTATATGCGGCAGATCGCCCTGATTGCGCTGATGGCCCAGCTGGGCAGCTTTGTGCCGGCAGCTTCGGCGGAGATCGGCCTGGTGGATCAGATTTTCACCCGGGTAGGCGCCTCCGATGACCTGGCGTCGGGCCAGTCTACCTTTATGGTGGAAATGAACGAGGTGGCGGATATCCTAAAGCGCGCCACCTCCAACAGCCTTTTGGTGCTGGATGAAATCGGAAGGGGCACCTCCACCTTCGACGGCATGAGCATCGCCAGAGCGGTGCTGGAGTTTGTGGTGGATAAGCGGAAGCTGGGAGCGAAAACCCTGTTCGCCACCCATTACCACGAGCTGACGGAAATGGAAGAACTGATGGACGGCGTGAAAAATTACAGCATCGCCGTGAAAAAGAGAGGCGACGATATCACTTTCCTGCGCCGGATTATCCGGGGAGGGGCGGATGACAGCTACGGCATTGAGGTAGCAAAGCTGGCGGGCCTTCCTCAGCCGGTCATCAACCGCGCCAAGCAGGTGCTGAAGGAGCTGGAAACAGGCCAGGAGGTCACTCCGAAAACGAAAGCTCCGAAAAAGGCGCGAAAGGAAGAACCGCCGGCGCCTCAGATTTCTCTGCTCCCCAGCGCGGAGTCGGAAATTGAGGAACGGCTGAAAAAGGTGGACGTCAATACCCTGACTCCCATTGAGGCTATGAATTTACTGTTTGAGCTGGCGAAAATGGCCAAGGAAGGCTAGTGCGCCCGCGGCTTTCCGGACAGAAGCGGGGTGTGGGGACACAGAGCTTTCCGCTTTCGGTTTTTTCTTCTTCAAACAGTTTTTTAGCCGTTAAGAAGTGGAAACGCAGGGGCTCAGCCGAAAAATAAAACGCTGGCTTGGCTTTCGCTGATTTGAATTCGCGCCATGGAAAGCGCCAGGCCGGAGCGGATAGGCGGAATCATATGCGGTTTAGGCGGAGAGGATTCGCTTTAAAAATCAGGCGGGCCGTTCGGCGGCCTGAGGGTAAATCGGCAGCCTGCCCGCTGTGCGGAGAGGAAAAACCTATAGAGAATGTTTTATGAACACCAGTGAGAACCATTTTTATCTTAAAGAAAAGGAGGCGGTTTCATGGCGAAGATCCATGTGCTGGAGAAACACGTAGCGGAGCTGATCGCCGCTGGAGAGGTCGTGGAGCGGCCTTCTTCCGTCATCAAGGAGCTGGTGGAAAATTCTATTGACGCCGGCGCCACCACGATTTCCGTGGAAATCCAGCGCGGCGGCATCGCCTATATGCGGGTGACGGATAACGGCGGCGGCATCGCCAGAGAGGATGTGCCCAAAGCCTTTCTCCGCAACGCGACCAGTAAGGTGGAATCAGCGGAGGATCTGGATGGCATCGGAACCCTGGGCTTCCGGGGAGAGGCGCTGGCCTCTATCTGCGCTGTCAGCAGGGTGACCTTGCTGACCAGAACAGAGGAGGAGCTGGCGGGCACCAGCTATCAGATCGAGGGCGGCGAGGAGCTTGCCTTGGAGGATGCGGGCTGCGCGAAGGGCTGCACAATCGTGGTTCGGGATCTGTTTTATAACACGCCCGCCAGAATGAAATTTTTAAAAAAGGATGTTTCCGAGGCTAACGCCGTGGCCGGGGTAATGGACCGGGCGGCTTTGTCCCATCCGGAAATTTCTTTCCGCTTTGTCCGGGACCATAAGGAAACCCTGTCCACTCCCGGAGACCGCCAGCTAAGGTCCTGTATCTACGCGGTTTACGGAAAGGATTTTACCGCCGGCCTGATCCCGGTGGACTACGCTTACAACGGCATTAAGGTACGGGGCTTTATTTCCAAGCCCTCGGCGGCGCGGCCTAACCGAAGTATGCAGCATTTTTTCATAAACGGTCGGTTTGTTAAAAGCAAAACCGCCATGGTTGCCTTAGAGCAGGCCTTTAAAGGATCGATTATGGCGGGCAAATTTCCAAGCTGCGTTCTCCATCTTTCCGTGCCCTGGGAGGCGGTGGATGTCAACGTTCATCCCTCAAAAATTGAAGTGCGGTTTCTCAATGAAAAGCCGATTTTCGACGCCGTTTACCATGGGGTGAAAAGCGCCCTGATGGCTGGCGACCAGCGTAAAGAGATGACCCTGCCAAAGCCCAACCTGGCCCCTCCGATGCCTCAAATAGAGCAAACCAGGCTGCCTGCGCCGCCCACAGCCGGTTCGGCTTTTTATCAGCCGAAAGAAGAAAAATCACAAGCGTCCCACGTCGGGCAGCCCGGCGGGCCGCCGGCCTCCGTTTCCAACAGGGCTTTCAGCCGTAATGAGGGAAAAGAAGTTCAGCCAGCCGCCCCCCTGCCGGAGGCGGCCCGGAAAATCCCTGTGCCTTACGGGGATGACGAACCGGAGCTTTTTGTCCCCTCCAAACGGCAGAACCCGGCGCCTGTAGTCCGGGATTTCATTTCTTCCCCTTTTTCATTTTTAGAGGAAAAGAAAGAAAAGCCTGGCGCCCAGGCCAGCGAACGGCTCCAAGAGGAGCGTCCGGTGATAAACCCCGAAAAAACCGAAGCGACACAGGCCGCCCTTACCGGCGGACAAACGGAGCGTCAGAAATCGGAGCCGCCGGCGGAAAACAGCGGGGAGCAGGAAACCGCCGAAGAAATTGCCCCGCCCGCGGAAAAACGGCAGCGCCTGATAGGCGAGGCGTTTCGCACCTATTTGATTATAGAATACGGCGACGACGAGCTGCTGTTGATCGATAAGCACGCCGCCCACGAGCGGATTTTATATGAAAAGCTG
>OHHQ01000667.1_pt1 | contig 17152 bp, 13 predicted proteins | sample 1568051 | NCBI WGS metagenome assembly OHHQ01 (sample SAMEA3879567, study PRJEB24766) | human gut metagenome | biome: human-associated habitat; feature: feces | place: USA | collected 1985/1987
TATCATAAGTCAGGCAGGGTGCCCAGACTCCCTGGGATGCACCCACGCCCCGCAGATCCAGTTGAGAAGTCCGGTTTAGCGGATACTCGATCAGTTCCCAGTGTACCAGATCGGTGGAGTGATGCAGCCGGATCCCCGGCCACCACTCAAAGGTAGATGTTGCGATATAATAATCTTCCCCGACACGCACGATGGACGGATCGGGATGAAAGCCTTTTAAGATCGGATTGTGAATCATAATAACCCTCCGCTTACTGTATTATGATATCGGGGGCAAAAGCCCCCGACTATGATGCCTGTTCCGGGAAAGTTGCCTGCCACTTTACGGTCAATATCCCGTTCTCTACTGTCACAGGAAGGATGCTGTAACCGGAATTCTTAAGATTCTTTGGTTTCCAGTGATCCAGCATCAGATATGTCTTCCCGTCCTTTTCAAAAATATAAGTACTCTGTCCTTCAAAGGTGCGTCTGTAATTGTCGCCCTCACAGGGATTATCGATCAGCTTCCACTGACCGCAGAGATGATCGCACTCGGCATATAACGCACTGTTTGGCTGCCATCCGGTACATCCGGAGGTGATCATATAATATTTTCCATCCCGGTACATGAGTGCCGGAGCCTCTCTGGTCTGATCCGTCAGAGCGGATGCATAAAATCCATCTACATCCGTAAAATCTTCCGTCAGCCTGGACAGGCGCAGCGTCTTATTCCAGTCGGAGCTGTGCACCAGCCACGCTGTACCGTCCACATCCTTAAAAAGTGTCATGTCCCTGCTGTCCGTCCGGTTCGGCTGCATTTCCCGGATCACGGTAAACGGACCGATTGGACGGTCTGCTACGGCTACCGCTACTCCCGCATAAGTATAATTCGGAGTGTCCAGATGCATCCACATGACAAATTTTCCGGTTTTTTTATTATATAAGACCTTCGGACGCTCGCAGACGTTTTCCGGCTGTATGAGACTGCCTTTCGGGCTGTCCTTCACATCCAGTGCCAGTCCCTCATAGCGCCAGCTGTTCATGTCTTTGGACGAATAGCAGCTGATACCGATGACATCCACACGGGTGGTACCCGGGCAGTTCTTGGCCCCCTTGTGTTCTCCGTACCAGTACCACATACCGTCATGCTGAATGATGCAACCGCCATGAGCCTGAATCGGCTTTCCAACATCATCCGCCCACATTTTCCCATTTTCAAACATAGGCTACTCCTTCCTGCCCTGAACTTCGGTTCCGTAGACTTCGATCTGGGTCAGTGCCGGAAAAGGAGACGGCTCCGAAGATTTCTTCATATCGCACATTTCCAGCCAGCTGATCTTCTTCTGCCCGATGGCGATCTCCTGAGGTCCTTCTTTTCTCTGCATGGCGGCATCCATCCGGCTGCCGTCGGAGAATTCAAAGGATACCTGCTGCCACCAATTATCATGAGGGAAATCTGTTCTCAGGTAAACCACAATCGTATCCGTCAGCACTTCTCTTCCGAAATCGATCCGGATTCTGGCATCCTCCTGTCTATTGATGCCCCAGGACTGGTAGGGCCATTCCCCATGGCAGCTGCTTACGGTATACCCGTCAATGGCATTCTGCGCCGCGAACACGGCCTCGCCTCTGGTCTCCACATTGGCGGTGGCATGGGGATATATGTTTTCAATCTCATGCTGATCACATACATTTACTGCCAGATTCCGGTAATACTGTATCTCGAATTCTTTGGCCAGCTTTACTGACAGCAGATGCTTCTTCCCAGCAAATGCTTTCGGAGACAGGTTGATCCGGCGGTCTCCGAAGGGGATCCTGTAGGTTACATTTCCCGTCAGATATACCATGGACTTTCCGATGGCATCGTCCCATTGCAGCCATGCATAATGACTGCCTTCGGACACTTCCAGGATGATAATATCTCCCTCCTGATACTCTCCGGTGTAGACCAGATTCACCTCATTTTCCCCTCTGGCCACTGCCAGCGCCTCCATATTTTTATTCATGATCTTCAGACACAGATTTTCCATGATTGTTTTACCTCACCAACCGATATTTTGTCATCGTTCCGTTTTCGGAGTGGATCGTCACATCCTCTCCCGGATGCTTTTCGATCACGATACGGTTCTGCCCTTCCTCATAAGCAAAAGTCTCGAAATCATCCTCATACAGTACAAAGCTGCCATCCGCTTCCCCGAATGTCTTTACTGTGATGTCGAATACCGTATCCTTCTCCACATGGGTCACCGGTTTCGCCAGCGGAATGATGGCACCTTCTTTTACAAATACGGGAATCTTGTCGTACTCCGCATGTACTTCCACTCTTCTTCCACCTTCTGTCCTTTCACCGGTAAAGAAATCATACCAGCTGCCCTCCGGCAGATACACGCTTCTGGAAGTGCCATCCTCGTAGGTCAGGGGGCAGACCAGCATGCTCTCGCCGAACAGATACTCATCATCCACCATATGCGCTTCCCTATCCTCCGGATAATCCAGCACCAGTGCCCGGATGGGAGGCTTGCCACTATGGCTGTACTCCACAAAAGCACTGTATAAATAGGGCAGCAGGCGCATACGCAGTTCAAACAACTTTCTACATTCCGCCGTATAATACTCTGCCGTATCCATGGGCTCCCCGGCAAGATTTTTCTCAATGTCGGTCTGTTTCCAGGGGGGACTGGGAATCCGCCAGCTGTTGATCAGTGCATGTCCGGAAAATACTACCGTCTGCAATCTTCTGAGCAGATCGTCCCCATTGGCACAGTCTCTCACCTCCGGGCACCACAAAAGTCCCGAAAATCCCGCATTTACCACACCGCGGATAAACTGCTTATGATCATACAGATCCGAATACAGTACGAAGGGTAACGATGCCGCTAAGGCTCCGGAGGAACGCACCTGGGAATAGGTTCTGCGGTTCTCCTGTTGATAGATCCGGTAGATCAGGTTCTGATACAGGGTTCCAATGGTCATGTGCATCTGCTCACCGTCCATGCCGGAAGGGAATTCCGTGGAATCCGGGAACGCCCAGTTGGAAGGATTGTAATCGGAGTTGTCACATTCATCCAGCTTAAATCCCGCAATGCCCTGCTTTACGAACGTGTCTCTGTGGTAATCTTCGAATAGCTGACATGCCTCTTTCGTGGCGAAATCCGGCACCAGTCCGTTCCACACCTCATAATCACCGCTGTAAGGCACCAGTTTCTCATAGAACGGAGCCTTGGGATATACATAGACATGCTCCCACAGATTCAGTTTATAGCCCTGTGCTGTCATATCATCGATCATTTCCTGCGGATGAGGGAACAGGTTTGACCATTTATAAGTGCAGGAATAGCTATGGGAATGCCATCCCGGTTCCAGTCCAAGAACATCCATCGGAATTTCTTCCTTGCGGAACTGCTCTGCCAGTTCTTTCAGAGCCTTTTCATCTCCGCCGCCATAGATGCGGTACCACATACCAAGTCCCCACATGGGAGGCACACAGCCACCGCCGGAGAACAGATTGTATCTTTGGACGATTTCCATAAAATCTCCCGCGAACAGATACAGTTCAATACCCCCTGCCGCCGGGATATCTATGATCACTTTTCGTTCTTCTTTCGCTCTCTTTAACGCATAAATGGCAGCCTCGGAAAACTCTTTATGGGCTTCATTCTCTGCCGTCATCCCGGCAGACTGCCCACGTTCGCTGTTCGTTCCCATCAAAAAGGTGGTGTAACGGAAGGTATTCACAAATAATCCGTATCCTGCGGAAGAAATGTAAAAAGGTACCGGCGCATGGCCTTCCCCGGTATTCGCCACCGGATCGGAGTTTACCTTGATATAACGTCTCCTGCCCGCCTGATTGAATCCCTGAAGCTGCAGACCGAAGCCATAGATATCTTCCTGTGTCTCCATGGGAAGGGTGACCGTGATTCCCCGTTTTGTCTTTCTCCAGTGGATTTTCTCCTCGCTGACTCTGCATTCCCGGCTCACCGGAATCTGTTCTATGGCTTCTGTTCTGACCGGAAACTGCCTGAAATGCTCCGGTGTGAACGTTTCCGGTTCTCCCAATACGATCTTCCAGATTCCTTTTGCTATCTGCTGCATACCATTTCCTCCTGTGCCAGGCACAACGCCCCGATGATGCCCGGATTCTCTCCCAGTGCCGGAGCCACAATATACTGTGACAGATCCTTCGGCAGGCTTACCTCCGGCAGATAACCGTTTAGGAACTCCTTCGCATTTTTTCTGACCATGTCAAAGACCTTCTCCTGATGCATAACACCGCCCCAGAGGATGATTTTCTCCGGGGAATAGGTCATCATGTAATCGGCAACGGCCTGACCGATGTAATAGCTTTCCAGTTCCCAGACATCGTCTCTTCCGGAAAGCTCCGCTCCTTTTTTGCCGTATCTGCCCTGAATTGCCAGGCCGGAGGCCAGACCTTCCAGACAGGCACCGTGGTAGGGACAACAGCCTGCGTAGGTATCCTCCGGATGCTTTTGCAGGAAAATATGTCCTCCTTCCGGATGCATCAGTCCGTGCAGCAGTTTTCCGTTAATGTAAGCGCCTACGCCCACACCGGTACCGATAGTGATGTAGAGGGCATTTTCACAGCCCTTCGCTGCACCGAAGCGTACCTCTCCCAGCACGGCCCCGTTGACATCCGTATCAAAACCTACCGGAATCTGCAATGCCTCCCGGAAGGCTCCCGCAAAATCGTAAAATCTCCATGCCAGCTTCGGCGTACTGGTGATATATCCGTAGGTAGCCGATTTCCTGTTCAGATCCACCGGGCCGAAGCAGCCGATGCCCAGCGCCTCAATTCCCTTATCCTGAAAATATTCTATCATCTTCGGTACGGTAATCTCCGGGGTCTCCGTGGGAAATACCGCTCTGTCAAAAATATTGCCCTGCTCGTCCCCTATGGCGCATACCATCTTGGTGCCGCCGGCTTCTATTCCACCTAATTTCATTTGCCTGTCCTTCCTCTCCGCAGATTTCCTGCTCTACTATTCCCAGCTTACCACAACAGGATACCGGTTCCGGTAAGTTTATACAATGCCTCGATAAAATAATAGTCCGCATATACCATGGTAAAATGATGTCTGCTGTCGTGATAGGCTCCGGTACAGTTCTGTACGATGGCATCGCAGTCCTTTGTGAAATCTGCTCTGGTCTCCGCAATGGCCTTCAGGATCTTAACCGCTGCACGGATGTACATCTCTTTCTCCAGCTCCGGTACATGCTTCGCTACCTCTAAGAGACCACCGGCAATGATACATGCACCGCAGGAATCCTCCCAGGCCGGCTGCGTGGGCTGACGGAAGTCTACGGGAATAATACCATTCTCCGGGATGTTGGCGATGCAATAGTGTGCTACTTTTTTGGCGGTATCCAGATATTCCTGTTTGCCGGTATGGGTATAGCTGTTGGCAAACCCGTACAGTGCCCAGCCCTGTCCTCTGGTCCAGGAAGAGCCTTCCGCGTAGCCCTGTCCACCGTGGCTTTTTACCATGACACCGGTCTCCGGATCGAATTCCACGATATGGCATACCGAACCATCCGGACGGATGAAATTCTCCATTACGGTATCTGCATGCATCATGGCGATCTGACGGAATCTGGGATCTGCGCTTTCCTCGGAAGCCCAGTAGAGCAGACAGATGTTGAACATGCAGTCAATGATCGCCCAGCCTCTGGTATCGCTGCCCGGCACCTGATTCCATGCCCGGATGAACTTTCCCACCGGATTGAATCTGCCTGCCAAGAGGTTTGCTGCATGCATGGCGATCCGTTTGGAATCCTCATGGCCGGTCAAGCGATAATCTGCAACTGCCGTAGGCAGGAACATCCCACATCATGATGAAGTCCGAAATAGCTTTCAAAACATTTCTCCATTTTCTGTTCGGAAACCCGTGCAATCTGCGCATATTTTTCCTCTTGGGTATCCTGATACAGCAGCCACATAATGCCGCCCCAGAATCCGTTGGTCCACCAGTTTAAACCGTCATCGTGATTCCATTCTTTCTCTTCTGAGGAACGGTCATCATAATTACCGTTCGCATCGGTGGTGTAAGGGATGATATCCTTGTTTTTTTCACTGACCCATACCATTTTCTCTTTTACTTTTTCTAAAACCTCTTCTGCCCATGCCTGATAATTTTCCATGTTTTTCTCCTGTTCTTTTTCCTGTTATTTGTTCTATGTTCACGGTTTGCGCGTTTTCTATGCTTTCACCCGGATATCCTGTCTGAGGATGCTGCTGTTCTCGATCAGGTACGGTTCCCTCTCATCCGGTTCCACGCATTCAAAGCAGATATTGTCCAGATACAGTTCCTCCACATTCCGGATATCCAGATATGCCGTCCGGCTCCAGTCGGGATAATAATTCTCCGAGGTCACCTCTCCCGGATGCCGCAGTTGATCCAGCACCGGCGGGTATTCCGCGGGAATGTCTGCCTTCTTTACCCCACCGATACTCCGGTAGCAGATATTCTGTAAAGTCACGTCCCGGATCGGATGATGTTCCTCCGCATCTATGCGGATGCCGTTAAACTTCGGTTCTCCCATAATATCATTGCCAAAACGATAATGGGTGTTCTTCATTTCTTCGGAATCCACCGCCGTCAGATGGGTGATCGTAATATTTTCCATTCTGCCGATCTCCGGCATCTGTTCCAGTTCTACGGAGCTTCCATAATCGTCTGTCTTGAACCGGTTATTCAGGATCATAAAAACAGGTCTTGTTACATCCCGCATCGTCACATTCTGGATCATGATATCCGAGATGCTGCCGCCTTCCGTGCATTCGATCTTGATGCCTTCCCGCCAGACTCTGTCCATAGTGCAGTTACTGATAACTACGTTGTAGATATCCCCGATGGATTTCAGGCCGATCCGGATCCCCGCACATAGGGATGTGAATTCACAGTTGCTGATATGGATATCCTTCACGGGATATTCTTTCGAGCTGGATTGCAGGCACAGATTGTCGTCCGTTCCGGTAATACTACAATTATCTATAAATACATGGGCGCAGCCGTCAAAATCCAGCCCATCGCCGTTATAGCGTTTCTCGTTATGAATATATACTTTGCTGATCCAGATGTACTCGGAATCTAAGAACGCCGTAGTCCATGCCGCCGCGTCGCATAATCGGATGTCCTCGATATGTATCTGCCGGCACCGCAAAAAACGGATCAGCATCGGGCGGTAAATATTGCCTTTGTTGGGAAATGCCTCCGAACTGCCTTCGATACGTCCTTTTCCGCAGATCCCGATATTTTCCAGATCTTCTCCGTAGAGAAAGCATCTGTCCAGTGCTTCCTCATTGCGATATCTGTTATGATGGGTATTCTCCGCATAATCACTGATGTCGGGGTTTGCCTTTAACACCGTTCCCTGTGCGATTTCCAGCGTAACATTGCTCCGCAGAAAAATCGTTCCGCACAGATACACTCCGCCTTCGATCAGTACGGTACCGCCGCCTGCCTGATGGCATCTGTCTATTGTATTCTGGATCACCGCCGTATTGACGGTTCTGCCGTCATCCACTGCTCCGTACTCCCGGATCTCCCAAACCATGTCGGATACCTCCTTTGTTTTCTTAATTTCATGGTAATCAATTGACACGGCAGATGCAATATCTTACAATGCTAATAACTGACATATTCTGCTTTTTACAGGAGATATCATCATGATATACGTCAACAGCTGCGGGCATGATTCCCACCACCCAAAACCATGTAATATCGAGCATAAGCGCGGAGTTCCAGACTACCTTATTCTGCTTATCAAGCGGGAATCCTGGATTTATCTGGACGGGGAAAAACACACGGTCGCTCCCAACTCCCTCATTTGTTTCCCGCCGGATACTTATATCCACTATGGCTGTGATGCCATCGGGTATAACGATGACTGGATCCATTTTCTTCCGGATGCCCAGGAACGGGATATTTTTCTTGAATTATTGCCTCCGTTCTGTCAGATTCTGCATCCTTATAATTTTCACAGACTGTCGGAATATGTCCGCATGCTTTCCGATATTTTTTACGGTGACTCCCGCTACAGAGAGCAGTCTATTGATGCCTTTCTGCATATTTTCCTGTATGCTTTACAGGAAGAGCTGGAAGAAAATTCCAACGATCCCAGCGTGCAGAAGTATTATTCTGCCTTCTCCGGACTCCGGACACAGATCTACAATAATCCGGCGAATAACTGGAGCATCCCGGCTCTGGCGGATTCTCTGGCCCTAAGTCTCTCTTACTTCCAGCATCTTTATAAACAGTTCTTCACCTGTTCCTGCCAACAGGACATCATAAGTGCCCGTCTGGAACTGGCAAAATATTATCTGACCGGAAGTGATATGAGCATCCGCAGCCTTTCGGATTTCTGCGGCTACGACAATGAATTACACTTCATGCGCCAGTTTAAGAAATTTGTGGGAATGACACCGACAGAATATCGGCAGAAATGTGCATTTATCCGCAGAGCATAACTTTAGCACAGAAAGCACCATTCTGATAGGTAAACGTACTTGCACCGCCGCTTTTTTCTGCAATATGTTGGATAGACTGGATGCCGACGCCATTTCCCTTTCGTTTGGAGGATTGGAAAACACCGTCCTTCTCCCTGATTTCGCCGTCATAGGCATTCTCAACTTCGATCAGAAGCAGCCGCTCGGCATGCAGATATGCAGTAATTTTGATCTGCCGCCGGTCTTGCGCAGTACGGATACTGGCTTCAAGCGCATTTTCCAACAAGTTGGACAAGACCAGACACATGTTGATCTCATCGATTGGAAGAGTCTGCGGCAGATCGAGCTTTGCACAAAAGGGAATGTCTTCGCGCTTTGCCAGGGCACAATAATAGCCGATGACGCTATCTGCTGCGCGGTTTTCGCAGAAGTGTATACCGAGATTTGGGATACGGGAAATGTTTTTTTCAAGGTAGCTTTTCAATCCCTCCAGATCGCCGGTCTCAGCCAGCGCGGAAATTTGATTCAATTGATGGCGCATATCATGCCGCGCCTGCCGCACTTCTTCGATGGAAGCTTTGAGATTCTCATAGCGCTGCTGCTGCATGAAGAGAAGCTGGTTTTCCTGCTGTAGTCTCGCGTTGCGGTTGAGACTGGTGGCCATTAGCAGGAAAATTGCGTTGAACCAGAGCAAAAGCACCAAAAGTGCAATACTTATCACAATATATCCCTGTAATACACGACCGGTCCTAAGCGTCGTCTGATAGCGCGGGATCATAAAAAGGTTCAAAAAAATGAATACCAGCGGCAAAACCCAGAACACATACCATGTCTGCGCAAAATTATCGTCCTCGACCATCACACGAACTGCACGGGTTGACGGATAGAACGCTGTCAGCACCAAAATCCAGCAAACAATATTATAAAATACACAGGCTGCAAGGCAAAACCACGGTTCGTCCTGTGGCAGCTGCATATGCAGAGCAATCGCAACGCTGATAGCTCGAGACAAGCTGTTGATGCATGCAAATACTGCGCAAACAGTCAGTGCAATTGTTCCGGATTTCCAGAGGGAGATTTGGAGCGTTCCGGTATATAGCCCAATTGCAAGCAATGTGATCCCGGCCAGGGCACATGCAGTGGAAGCATGAAGCTGATAGCAGACGCTTCCACCGCCGATACACAATCCTGCCATCAGTGGGAAAATCCGAGTGGCAAGCTTTCCGGGGGACTGCTTCAGATAGGATTTTACAGGGAAATATGCAAGTAAAAGACCGGGGAGTACGACGGACAACTCCAGGATCGGACGCAGAATATCTTTCATCTCATACACCCCCCTTGCAGCAGAAATTCCATAAATGCCTGCCTGGCAGGCTTCAAAAGTTCTTGGTTGACATATACGCGGCTGCCGTCGGTCATGCAGAAAGCGGCGGCCTGAAAATCAGCGGCATGTTCTAAATTGACAATCACACCGCGGCTGCAGACAAAAAAGCGTGGATCTTTTTTAAGCGGCTCGGTAAATGCCTTAAAGCTTTGCCGCGTGGCAAGCGTTTTCCCGGCAGTCGTGCGAATGTTGATCATATGAGCAAAATGCTCGGCAAAAATAATGTCCCTATAGCGAAGGCGAACGTCACTGCCACTGACTTTCACTGTCAGAATCGGCTCCGGACGCGGAAGTTTAGCGAGCAGTTCAGCAAGCAGACCGGCAAGTTCTCCCTCGGAAAAAGGCTTCACGAGATAGTGAAATGCCCGCACCTGAAATCCCTCCAGTGCATGGTCGGTAGATGTTGTGGTGAAGATCAGAAAGCAGTCTGCGTCCGTCTTCCGAAGTTCCTTTGCCGCATCCATGCCGCTTAATCCTTTCATGTAAATATCCAGAAATACCACAGTAAAGTGCCGTTCTTTTTCTGCTGCGAGAAAGCTCTCGCTGCTATCAAATTCTAGGATCTCCGTCTCTACACCGTACAAGCTCAGCTGTCGCTCAAGCCGCATTTTCAACAGCGCACGTTCGGTCTCGATATCATCCACTATTGCTATTCTCATATCGGACTGACTCCTTTGTAAAAAATTCCAACTAAATTATATCATACCTGTCCAACACCGGCACAATGAAAAACTCAGATTTCGTGACGGAATTGAGAGTTTCGTGCCAAACGGCTTGAAAAGCGTTTGCATATCCGTATACTGACAAGCAGAAAGCATCAATGACGGCAGAAAGGAGGGAGTGCCGTGTACCACATTGCCGTGCTGACAAGTAGTGAAACACAGGAAGCCTTTTATATAGAGCAGCTTTCACGGTTCTGCTTTGAACGCAGTCTGTTTCCCAAAATGGACTGTTACCGTGGGCAGGAGTTGTTCTTTGATGTGGCGCGTATAAATGCGCCAACCTGCACTGTGATCGCACTTCCGGGGGTAGCAGGGTTGAATGCGGTGGAGCATCTGCGGACGCTTTTTCCCGAAATGCGCATCATCTGGTGCAGCGATCTGGATTTTTCCCTGCATGCGTTTCGGCTGCGTGTAGACTATTTTCTGTTAGAGCCAATAACAGAAGAAGCGTTTCAGCAGGGACTTTCTACATGGTTAGATGGGAAAAAAACGTCTGCCTTATTCCGAGCGGATCACAACAAACATAACAATGAGGAGGATTATTGATGAAAAAGAGAAAAAAGATTTATTCTGTATTTAGCTTTCTTCTGGCGGGAACACTGTGCCTGTCTATGGCGGCCTGTGGTGGAACGCCCACACCGGCAGAGGACGAAACAACATCTTCTGCACCGTTATCCGGTGCACTGCCCGTGAAGGCTTTACAACCCAAACACGTGGATGAAAACCCTTATATGGCAAAAAGTGATGCAAACATCCATCACGACGGCTACAACACCGACTCAACGGATGAAATTCTGCCGCTCAGCATCTATCCGGAAATCAATGTTTCCTTTGAGACAACGAACCCGAACGCCTCACCCGCGATTTACTTTGACAACTACGGTCACGCGGTCGTGCCACTGCTCGGCGGCATCGCCATCCGTGATCTGAATGCAACAGAGACGAAGACGCTCGGCTATTTTTCACCGATGCAACATGATGGCGGCGGTTACGTCATCCAGAGTTCCTACACATTCCTTGACTCTAAAAACCGTGTCGTCTGCCCGACGAGCAACAACCATGTACTGATACTGCGTACGACAGAGGAAGATGGCAGCGTCATTCCGGAATTTGAAAAGGTTCTGGATATCGATATCAAGGCAGCTGCTGAGACCGCGCTCGGCAAAGAGCTGACACAGAATCTTCTGTCCGTGGTCTTTGACTACGACGGAAACCTTTGGTTCGCCACCGGCGGCTTCCGAATCTATCCCGAGCGGCAGCAGCAGGGTGTTCTCGGCTACATTGCCCACACAGCGATAGAATCGATTCTGAATGGCGAACAAACCGATCTTTCAAAGGCTGTCTTTGTTTACGGGCTGCCCCTTGGCGAGGGCGCAGAAAACGGCATTGCTGCCTCCAAAGACGGTGCGGTCATTCTGACGAACCAGAACTGCTATCTGTTGCGTGCGGAAGAAGGTGTGAACGTTGTGTGGTGCACGCCATATGAGAGTGTCGGTGCGAAGGTCAGTCATGATGGCGATAAGACTACCGGCGGCGGCCTTGCCTGGGGTGGCGGCTGCTCGCCCACACTGACACCAAACCTTGTACTGTTCACCGACAACGCAGACCCCGTTAAGCTTCTTGCGCTCGACATGAAGACCGGAGAGGTCGTAGCCAGCATGCCTGTTTTGGATGATCTGCCCGATGGGTATCAGGTGGCGGTTGAGAACTCTGCAATCGTTTATGACGACGGTGAAGGCACCGTCAGCACGATCGTCTGCAACTGGTTCGGCGCTGGTAACGCAGGTCTTGCCGACCCTGACAATGACTCTTCGATTCAGAGCTACGCCAACATTTATGACCAGAACTGGCTGATGAAGGGTAATGTTATGATCGCCCCGGGCGTTGAGCGGGTGGACACCCTAAAAACCGCCGATGGCTATGAAATGAAGAGCGTCTGGAGCCGGAACGATTTGCGCGACACGGCGATCATGAAGCTCTCCACTGCAACAGGCTATATCTACGGTTACGTACAGGATTTGGATACCGGCATGTGGCAGTACATTATTTTGGACTTTGCAACAGGCGAAACCGTCTTCACGATGGATGTGTCCAACAAATACGGCTACAATAATATGGCCATCGGCATGTACACCGGCAGCAACGGAAATACGCTCTACTGCCCGACAGGCTATCTGGAGCTGCTGCGTTTGCAGGATCGCTTTGTGTACCTGCCAGAGCTTCCGTACCGTGAGGTTGATCTTGATCAGGCGGCAAGAAATGTTCTTTCGCAGGATCAGTTTGAGCAGGATGGCGGTGAAGGTACGGTTGCAAGCTGGCACAACACCGCGACCATCTGCAACGTGCATCCCAACACCATGGTAGCCTTCCGCATGAACAACCTGTCCGGCAGTGCCTCCGATCTGACGCTCTACGCCTATGGTGCAGACGGCAAGCTGGAAAAGGTTGGCTCTGAACTGTGGTCGCTCACAGACGAGACCGGAGCAAATGTGACGGAGCTGACAGACGGCGTGCTCTATGAACTGCGCGTGACCGTCTCCGACGGCGGTGATTTCGACCTGAGCGAAACAGAAAAAGAAATCAAGCTATCCGTTGTACTTGGGAAATAAATCAAGTGGCCGGAGTTTGATCTGTCGTGAACTCAGATCGTAGATGCGATGATCTGCATCCTGCCCTGTAATTCTACTTTGCCGTAGCCATCGGGCAGGATCAGATGATCGCCCTTTTTTAAATGAGTACCGTTCAGTGTGCCTTCACCTTCTACCACGCTCATGAGGGCGAAAGGCTTATCCTGCCAGGTCTCCACACGGTGTTCCACATCAATGCGGTATACGGTGTAGTAAGGGCACTGAATCAGCTGCTGTATTGCATCGTCCTTCTTCTCGATATGCACCACACTGTTGTCCGCGGATTTTGCGGGAACCGTGATCACATCGATACTCTGTACGATGTGCAGCTGTCGGGGCTTGCCGTTGCTCAATCTGTCGTAATCATACACGCGGTAAGTGATATCACTGCTCTGCTGCGTCTCTAAGAGTAGTGTGCCACCCTTGATGGCATGCACAGTGCCGGGATCGATCTGGATGAAATCCCCGGGTTTAATAGGGATCTCACGGATGAATTCCTTCCATCTGCCTTCGTGGATCATTTGTTCCAGTTCTTCTTTTGTCTTCGCATTATGGCCGACTACCAGTGTGGCGTTCTCCTTGCAGTCTAAGATGAACCAGCACTCGGTCTTACCCAGGGATCCGTTCTCATGAGCCTTCGCATACGCATCATCCGGATGTACCTGGATGCTGAGGTCGTCCTTCGCATCAATGATCTTGACCAGCAGAGGAAAACGGTCCATTCCCGTGTCTCCGAACAGCTCGGGGTGCTTCTCCCACAGTTCGGACAGCTTCATTCCCTTATAAGCGCCGCTTGCCACGGTGCCGTCTCCGTTGGGATGGGCGCTGATACCCCAGCACTCACCGATGTCGTCGCCCTCGATGGGGTACCCAAATTCTCTGTTTAACCGGGTACCGCCCCAGATATTGTGGGTACACACCGGTGTTAAAAAAATAATATCTTTGTTCATGATCATCTATCCTTTCCCATGATACTTACTATGTATTGCACGGCATCTTTCCCGTTATTCCGCTACTTAGCTTTGCAACGTCCGTTTCTGGAAAAATATTCTATCTGATATGTAACACATTTCTTCCGATCTGTCTACCTGACTTCCGTACTATGCCTATTCCGCTTCTGTTTCTGTTCTTACCCCGGATACAATCAATGACACCAGATAAAATCCAGCCTTATCGTTCTCGTGTGTCTCCGTGATCTCGATTCTCACCCGGTGTTCCCCATAGGGCAGATGCTCCGCAATCGTTGCCAGTTCCATCTTATCTCCCCAGGTCTCATCAAAGGTTCCGTCCAACACGCACGCCGTCTCAGGGTTCTCATCCACCACTGCTGTGGCAATGGGTGCAGGTCCGTCCTTCACTCGGCGGTATTGCACGGCGGCACCGGTTCCCCGGAAAGTGAACTCCAGATAAGCTCCTTTTTCTCCGGCGCTCCATCCGTTACGGAAAATATCCGTGATGTCTCTCTGCGGTGTCATATCTTCTTCAAAACCGCTCTTCTCCGGTGTGGAATTAAAATATTGTAGTCTCACGCAATGCTCATAGGCATTCTCTGTCAGCGGGGCCGGGAAAATTTCCTGCGGCTCTTGCGTTTTATCATGGATTACCTTTTCCAGGAAATTCGTGATCACAGATGCCATGAATTCATGACCAAGATCATTGGGATGAAGGAAATCTGCCGTAATCTTCTCTGCCGGCAGTCTTCCGGCTGCCACAGCGGGATAGATACTGTTCTGCATACTGATGCAGGGCAGATCATAATGTCGTCCTACCTGCGCATGATAATATGCCGCACTTTTACCGGTATCATAATAGACATTATGGATCAGCACCATTGCCGGTGCGCTCGCACTGCCATAAATCTGCCTCACCAGACCTTCGTAGGTCTCACAGAAATGCGGCGTACTGTGATCGTTCACGGAAAATTCTACAAATACCAGATCCGGTAGCCGCTGAAGCAGGTCTTCCTGTACTCTCGCCGCGCCGAACTGGGAATCGGTAGCTCCGATTCCGGCGTTCACATAATCAAATTCCGTATTGGGAAATACCTTTTTCAGCCAGCCAAATGTCCTTGCCGCATAACATTTTTCCGGATCCGTAGCGGAAAATCCCTGGGTAATGGAACCGCCGATAAATCCTACCGTAAGCCGCTCTCCTTTGGCTGCACGGTTCATAAAACCTTTCAGTCTGGTCAGGTTGCCCCGGTTCAGGATTCCGGCTTCTTTATCAATGATGTTCCCCGCACTCTTGCGGTTCTCATAGATGCTGTTTTCCAGAGTGCAATAACGTTTCGCCTTGTTTTTCAGAGTCTTGCCGATGCGGAAAATTTCCTCCGGGCGGTATCCTCTGGACTCCAGATAATAAATGCCGCTGTACAGGTTGATCGATACATCGGGGTATTTATCTCCGATCATAGCTTCGAACATGATCATAATATGACCGATCTTCTCCGAAGCAGCTTCCACATGATTGTCCAACAGCAATAGGAACTCATCCTTTTTCACATGGCACACCATTTCCTGTCCCTTCAGGTGCTTTTGAATGTGCGTCCCCAGATGGTACAGAAGGCTGTTTTTCACTTCCTCACTCATCTTCGCGGAAATCTCATCGTAATCCCGGATGCCCAGAAATACCTCTGCATACTGACCGTCCTGCCAGGGCAGGATCTGTTCCAGTTTTATCGAAAAGCTTTCCGTTGTCTCCATTCCGGCAATGTCCGGTTCCGGCTTTTCTGTATCCTTTTCCCGCTCCCTGACATTCCCTGCATATTCTTCATGGTTCAGGTAGCTTTCCATCATCCGCGTCATAGTAGACAGAATTTCACTTTCCGTTTCTGTCCACTGACGTCCTTTATAATATTTCTCCAGCTCCTGCCAGAAACCGGTCTCCCGGTCTGTTCCTTTCCGTTCTGAGGTATAATCGACATAATTATAGTTCTTGTCGTACACGCTGAATGCATTTTTGCCGCTTCGTTTTACCCGGTACAGCGCCTGATCCGCTTTTTGATACAGTTCCTCATAAGAGGAAGCATCCTCCGGATATCGGGAGATTCCCATACTTAAAGTCACTCGTCTGCCTGACAGCTGGATCTGATCCGCCATACGGGATATTCTCTCTGCTGTCTCCACAGCGTGCTGTCCCACATTTTTCCCACGGCAGAATACACAAAACTCGTCTCCACCGATGCGGCCCGCATAATCCTCCATGCCTGCACTGATCAAGATCGTATTGGCAATTTTGATCAATACTTCATCACCGTATAAATGTCCGCAAGTATCATTGATCGTTTTAAAGTCATCAATATCAATGATGATAAAAGCTCCTTCTGTGTCATCGGCCTGCCGGATATGCTTTTCCACCAGCTTACGCATTTTCGCTTTATTGTACAGATCTGTCAGGGAGTCCCTCTCTGCCTTCTGTTCCAACAGCTCCTGGTTCTTTTTTTCTCCTGTAATATCAAGCGTCTTCCCCATGATCTTATATGGCTTATGATCCTTATCATAGACCGGAATCCCTACATAACGGAACCAGATAAAGGCAGACTCATCACTGACCTGACGTACCTCATAGCTGATATGCTCGTCGCCCCGGTCCATTGCGGCGCAGAATTCATCAAAAGTCGCCCAGTCATCCGGATGTACAAATCCCCAGTTATGCATCTGTTCCTGATAGTTTTCGATGACCATGTTGGTGGTATTCCACTTTCCTCCAAGCTTTCTGGAAAGCACATATTTTTTTGAAGCAATTTCATACTCCCACAGCGCACAGTCGGAATTGTCCTCGGTAATCTTCCTCCTGATACGTTCTTCTGCCAGTTCTTTTTCCAGTTCTTCGATTCTGGCATATAATTCCTCATTTTCCTTCATACGCTGTCTCCATAAGCAAAAAGGACCCGCTTTACGCGGGTCCCGTGATTCTATCTTCTGCCTTCTTCTGTATCGCTTGTTGTGACCACGCTGTGTTCTTTGATATAGTCAAC
>OHHQ01000670.1_pt1 | contig 17080 bp, 14 predicted proteins | sample 1568051 | NCBI WGS metagenome assembly OHHQ01 (sample SAMEA3879567, study PRJEB24766) | human gut metagenome | biome: human-associated habitat; feature: feces | place: USA | collected 1985/1987
GCAGCTTGCCGTAGGTCGGATACGGCAGATAGTCTTCACCGATCAGCTCTTCGGCAGCATCAGCATAGCTGCGCAGGAGCTCCATTTCTTTTAAAACCGTGTCATGATAATAGTTGGCCTCAGCTTTCATATCGACGCATTTTTCAGCACCTTTCAGGGCTTTGGCCAGCTTTTCACCGCTGTTATACATTTTAGCGGTCAACTCGGAAATCTTCGCCGCCAGATCAGCTTCAAAGCAGTTTTTGATCCCCAAGTCCTTTTTGGCCGCAGCATTGCCCAGCAGGTCATTAGTATAAGCCGCTGCCGCCGGCAGGATATCCTTATACAGCATATCCAGCATCGTCAAGGCTTCGATATTGATCGTTTTGGCATATTTTTCCAGCATGATCTCCACCCGGGAACGCACCTCGGCCGCTGTAAAAATACCGTGTTTAACAAACAATTCGATATTTTTTTCCGCTTCCATATAAGGCAGCGCTTCCGGTGTGGATTTAAGATTAAGAAGCCCCCTCGATTTGGCCTCTTCTACCCATGCGTCCGTATAACCGTCACCGTTGAACACGATACGTTTATGCTTGACGATGGTTTCTTTGATCAATTTCTTCATGGCAGCATCTTTATCGGCTGCTTTTTCTAATTTGTCTGCGAATTGATTCAAAGCTTCGGCAACGATAGTATTGAGAACGATATTAGGGCCGGCGATAGAAAACTCGCTGCCCAGCATTCTGAACTCGAACTTGTTGCCGGTGAAAGCGAACGGAGACGTACGGTTTCTGTCCGTATTATCCTTGGTCAGTGCCGGGATAACATCGCCGCTCAATTTCAATAACGCCGCCGCGTCAGGATTATACTGCTTCCCTTTTTCGATAGCTTCCAGAATATTGGTCAGCTCCGTCCCCAGGAAAACAGATACTATCGCAGGAGGCGCTTCATTCGCGCCGAGACGATGATCGTTACCGGCGCTGGCTACACTTACGCGCAGCAGATCCTGATATTCATCAACAGCTTTGATGATAGCTGCGAGAAACAGTAAGAAACGGGTATTTTTATGTGGTTCTTTACCGGGATTCAGTAAATTATCGCCTTCAGTAGTCGCAATAGACCAGTTATTATGCTTACCGCTGCCATTAACGCCAGCAAAGGGTTTCTCGTGCAGCAGGCATACCAGTCCGTGACGCAGGGCAACGCGCTTCATAAATTCCATTGTCAGCTGATTATGATCAGAAGCTACGTTAGTAGTAGTAAAAATAGGTGCCAGCTCATGCTGGGCCGGAGCAACTTCGTTATGCTCCGTTTTAGCAAGCACGCCCAGCTTCCACAGCTCCTCATCCAGCTCCTTCATAAAAGCCAGGACGCGCGGCTTGATGATGCCAAAATAATGGTCTTCCATCTCCTGCCCTTTCGGAACCTTGGCTCCGAACAGTGTGCGCCCCGTATATACCAGATCCTTACGCTGCTCCCACATCTCCTTATCGACGAGGAAATATTCCTGCTCCGGCCCGACAGTAGTCACAACCTTCTCGGTCGCCTGCCCGAACAGCGCCAGTATACGTCTGGCAGCCTGGTCGACACAGCACATCGAGCGCAGCAGCGGCGCTTTTTTATCCAATACTTCGCCGGTATAGGAGCAAAACGCAGTCGGGATACATAAACAGCCATCCTTGATAAACGCATAAGAGGTAGGGTCCCAAGCAGTGTAGCCGCGGGCTTCAAAAGTAGCGCGCAGACCGCCCGAAGGAAAGCTGGAAGCATCAGGCTCGCCCTGGATCAGTTCTTTCCCGGAGAAATCCATAATAACGCGGCCGTCTGCCGTCGGAGCGATAAAACTTTCATGCTTTTCGGCAGTAATACCGGTCATCGGCTGGAACCAATGGGTAAAATGGGTCGCGCCATGTTCCAGTGCCCAGTCTTTCATCGCATTGGCGATGATGTTGGCAATCGGCAGATCCAGCGCTTCGCCTTTTAAGACAGCGTTTTTGAAAGTCTTGTAGGTAGCCGTTGGCAAACGGTCTTTCATAACCGTTTCATTAAATACCAGGCTGCCAAACATTTTCGGTACATTGCTCATAATTTTCTCCCCCTCACTGAAACTAAACAGAATAAAAAAAAGCAACGGCGAACTCAGGCCTTGGCCCGCAACTTCGCTGTTGCTTATGCTGTGATTATAAATCACTTTTCAGGATTTGTAAAGAGTTTTAGCAAATATTTTTTCATGTTTTTATTTTAATGTTCGGATTTTTAGCATAAAAACGCCTTTTTTTACTATTTTTTATATTAAATGTTCCGAAAAATCATTGACAATGAAAAGCAAACAAGCTAAACTAACAATGTAAAAAATCCATCTACCAATATCAACACTTGCGATTTAGCAGGCGACGAGTGCCTTACATTCGCTGGCTCTACTAATAAATTTATTTAAAAGAAAGCAGGTTACAGACAATGGCAAAAATGTTGTATGAAGGCAAAGCCAAAAAAGTTTTTGAAACCGAGAACCCCAATGAAGTAATCATCTATTATAAAGATGACGCTACCGCCATGAACGGCCTCAAAAAAGGCACTATCGCAGATAAAGGCATTATGAATAATACGATCACAAGCTTTTTCTTTGACCTGCTTGCCAAGCACGGCATCCCCCATCACCAGATCAAAAAGCTCAGCGATCGTGAAGCGCTGTGTAAAAAAGTCAGTATCATCCCCATGGAAGTAGTTACCCGTAACATCGCCGCCGGCAGCCTGGCCAAAAAAATGGGCGTCGAAGAAGGCTATGTTATGAAACGCCCTATCGTAGAATTTTACTATAAAAACGACGATCTTGGCGATCCGATGATCAACGCCGATTATGCCGAAGCTTTTGGTTTGGCAACCGATGCACAGGTTGCAGAAATCAAAGCCTACGCCCTGAAGATCAACGAAATCTTAAAAGCCTTTTTGGCTGAACGTAAAGTGCGCCTGATCGACTTCAAAATGGAATTTGGCGTCGATGCAGACGGAAAAGTGATCCTCGCCGACGAGATCACACCTGATACCAGCCGTTTATGGGACTGGGATACTAACGAAAAACTAGACAAAGACCGTTTCCGCCGTGATATGGGCAGCGTCGAAGAAGCCTATCAGGAAATCATCAAAAGACTGACAGGGAAATAATTAGCATATCACAGAATAAAAAGCCGACTGCGAGGTCGGCTTTTTTGTTATATAATTATGATAAAATTAATGCCGCCTGACGAAAGCGAGGTATCTGCCATGGAAAAACAAACCTTGATCGCTCATTGCCTTACTTATCCTAATGCTGTCGAAGATTATCCCTTTGCCGATAACGATCTCACTATTATGCGCCATCCATCCGGTGGTAAATGGTTTGCCTGTATTATGCATCTTCAAGGCAAGCTCTGCATAAATCTGAAATGTGATCCTGTCAGATCCGAATTTCTGCGCCGTACTTACAAAGGCGTTTACCCGGCCTGGCATATGAACAAAGAACATTGGAACACCGTCGAAGTAAACAGTGTACCCAAAGGCGAATTATTTGCCATGATCGCCCACAGCTTTGAACTGACCGCGCCAAAAATACCAAAAGCGAAGCCCATGAGAAAAACAGAGAAATAAAAAAGCACCGCTTTCAGGCGGTGCTTTTTTATTTCTCTTCTGTTCAGATTTCAATACTGCTTAGAAACTCCAGCGAGCACCCACATTCCACTGCCAAGGAGTTTTAATATCATCGCCAAATGTTTTAACTACATCAGCATAAACATAACTGTTGTCCGTAGTTTTGAAGTTGAAGCCCAGGCCTGCTTCATACCAGGTGCCGCCAATATCCTGACTGTAGCTGTTGCTGATACTATTCAGGTTCAGATAAGTATCGGCATTACCTGCAAATTCATGCAGCAATGAAGCTTTGGCATAAATGCTGCCTTTATCGCTGATAGTTTTACCCATTTCAAAGCCCACTCGTCCAACGCAGCTCTCCAGTGTATCCTGGTTGACTTTGATACCGTTATTAGTAGTATAATCCTCACCGCCGATACGCATCAATGTCAGCTGAGCCTGCGGTGTTACATACCAGCCGTTATCGAGGCCTACCTTCATACCATATTCACTGCTCAAAGAAGTTCCCCAAGCATCATAATCTCCATGAGTATGCCCTGCTGCCGCATAATTATCGTATTCGTTGGATAAACGACCCTGTTTTAAAACAATATCAGTATAATGTCCTCTGTCACCCAGCCAGGTTCCATAAAGTGACAGGGAGGTGCTCTTGTTTTCACCTTTACCGCTATCGTAAGTAGTTTTTCCGTCGTTATGGCTTATTGCCGCACCATAATGCCAGCTGCCGGCTGCTTTATCATAACCCAGCTGGAAAAAATTGTACTGATTTTTATAAGCACCGCTGTATTCAAATTCACCGCGGTTCATACGTGCCCAAATGCCTTGGTCTCCCTCGCTGTTACGCAATTCTCCTAACCGCTGGCTCAGCGTGCTGTCCTCCTGCCGCCATGAAACGATCGCCACACTGGCAATATTGCGCATAGAAGTCATAGTAGAACTTTCCTTATTTTGTTTGACGCTGTCAACCTTGACCGTACTGCCGCTGGCGGCAGTATCCAGATCAGCGCTTACTGAACCCTTTAACAAACCTTCTGCTACATTAGCCGTAGCTGTAAGACCAGTATTAGTACCTTCCGCAACACTAATATTTTTAGCTAAACCCCCTAAATCATCAGTCACATTGTTAAGATCGTCGGCGGTGATACCAGTGTAATTAATTGTAAGTTTAGGACCGGCCGCCGCTTTGGCTTTGAGATCGATTTTATTTACAGCATCAGATTCTATCGTACCAATTGATAATTTGGCGGTTTTTAAATCGGAGCTCGTTAACATATTTACAGTGCCTCCACTGCCATTAATGTCACCAAGTTTAACTTCCTGCCCCTCACCGCCATTCACATTAATAATACCATCGTTAAAATTTAGTTTATTAACAAAGCTGTTCTTATTAGTATTCCATTGTGCACCGTTGGCAAGTCCTAAGGTCATGCCTCCAACCTCTTTTTTCCCGTCTGGCGGATAAGGATTACCGTTAACAAAGATATTGCCGTTAAATACAGAGTCTTGTGTTGTTAAATTTAAATCAACAATTGCATCTACCGATGTTCCTGATGTCGGTTGGTCATAGTTAAAATTAATATCTCCGTTGATTTTAACTGTGCCCTTGCCATCTTTATTGATCTCTGTTATTGCACCGCCGCGAGTGCTCAAAAAAGTTCCTGACTCTACTGTTAAATTACCGTTAATAATTACTTTAGCACCGCTATAATTAACAATGCCGATATTATTATATTCCCCTGCGGTTGGCACTTTATTACCAGAAGTTACGTTAATATATGTGTTATCAGCATCTATTTTCACAGTGGACGGATTACCATCATTTACAGTCTTATTATTTTGTGCCCAAATACCAACAGCTAATCCTTCCGCCGAATTGGCTTCAATACTTACATTTTCACCTTTGACATTAATAATGCCCGGTTCAACCTCACTGTTGTTCGTTGAACGTATTGCATTCAGCCCCAGAGCATCTTTTTTCGCGTTAACCTTCACCGTGACATTTTTAGTTGTATCATCACCAAGGTTTAATGTCCCGCCATTTATAACATGCTTGTCTTTATCAGTGAAAGCCCCCGCATATACTGCTCTTGCTTCACCTTCCGTATTAGTAACCGATATGTTTATATTTTCTGATGCCGCATTCAAAACGGCTTTATCCCCAACAAAAATTCCATATACACATTGCGTTTCACTGCGTTTAATATCTGCAGCAGTAAAATCTGCTTTCTTATCGCCCTCGCCGTGGTATATAAATTCCGCATTTGGCTTCACAGTAAGAGTATCGTAATCAACAATTGAATCAGCCGCTAAAGCTGTTCCTACCGGCAAAGCTAATACTAATCCCAGTGTTATTTTTAGTGCCAAATTTTTCTTAGTTTTAACCAACATTTTCTACACCTTCTTCAATAAATTTCAACACAGGCAAAATGATTCAATATCTGTCCATACACCCTAAAATTCAGCACCATCCCCTATTCTTGATCATTTAAGATCAAATAAAAATTTCTGATATAGGTCTTGAATTTCCAGATACAAAACAGCCGTTTTATTTAATATTTTTTAATTATTTTGTATCTCTTATGATATATTACCACATCTGTACCCCCCGCAAGACATTTACGTTAGTATATTTCAAACTTTTTATGGTCTTGCACAAATTTTCGATTCAATTGTTATCAAAACACACAAAAAAACTTAAAGGGCCTGCTGTCTGTAAAATACAGACAACAGGCCCTCATAGCATTGAGCTCTATTTAATTATCCAACTTTCAAGTACCACTTCACGGTTTTAGTTATATGCTCTTAGTCCAGTTTAACTGCGGTTCCGGAAACGCTGACCATCAGCATACCGTTAGTTTCGCCCAGCACTTCATAATCCACATCGACACCGACTACGGCATCGGCGCCCAATTTAGCGGCGCGCTCAGACATTTCCGCCAGCGCTTTTTCACGTGCTTCCTGCAGTTCCTTTTCATAGGTCCCGCTGCGGCCGCCGATCATATCCGTAATGCTGGAAAACATATCCTTGATAAAATTGACGCCGGAAACTACTTCCCCAAAAACAATACCTTTATAAGCAACGATTTTTCTGCCTTCTACAGCAGGTGTGGTCGTAACAATCATACTGTCAGCTCCTTTTATTTTACTGTTACCAGTTCATACGCGCGTGTTCCCATACCCAGCTTTTCGGCATGAGCAAGACAGGTCTTCCATTCAGATTCCGGTGTCAGGTTATGGAAATGATCATGTCCCTGACAGCCTTCCGGATCAGCTTTTAAATGATCGTCCAGCAGTGAGTTCGCCATGACCGGCGCTGCGTTGACCAGATCTGCGCAGGCCTGATCCAGCGCCACCGGGTCAAAAGATGCCAGCATACCGATATTAGGCACTACAGGTGCGTCATTTTCCGCATGACAATCACAGTAAGGAGATACGTCAACGATCAGGCTGATATGAAAATGCGGCCTGCCGTGCAAAATAGCCCAGGCATATTCCGCCATCTTTTTATTTAGCGCTTCCATACTGGAACCATCAGCGGGCGGCTTCACCGCGTCCATCGGACAGGCACCGATACAACGTCCGCAGCCAACACATTTATCCAGATCGATATGCGCTTTTTTATTTTCGATGATCGGCGCACCATGCGCACAGATCCGCACGCAGGCACCGCAGCCGATACATTTGCGTTCACTGATATGCGGTTTGCCGTCATGGTGCATTTCCATTTTGCCGGCACGAGAACCGCCGCCCATACCGATATTTTTAATAGCGCCGCCGAAACCAGTAGCTTCGTGACCTTTAAAATGGTTCAGGGAAATCACGATATCCGCATCCATCAATGCTTTGCCTATTTTCGCTTCTTGCACCAATTCGCCGCCCGGCACAGTTACATAAGCTTCGTCAGTGCCCTTCAAGCCGTCGGCAATAATAATGTGACAGCCTGTTGAAAAAGGACTGAAACCATTTTCGTAAGCAGCTGTAATATGCTCCAGCGCATGCTTACGACGACCTACATATAAAGTGTTGCAGTCTGTCAGAAACGGACGTCCTCCTTGTGCGGCAACGGTATCAACAACTACTTTGGCATAATTTGGGCGCAGAAAAGAAAGATTGCCCGGTTCGCCGAAGTGGATCTTGATCGCCGCAAATTTATTCTGAAAATCAATATCTCCGATCCCGGCTGCTTCGATCAGCTTACCCAGCTTCTGCGGTAAACTCAACCCGCCATATCTGGTACGCATATCCGAAAAATAAACTTTTGCCTTCGTCATATTCCATTCCTCCCTTATAACAATCCCGGTAAATTCAGGTCGCTGCTGTCGATAACAGGCCGGCCCAGCGCACGTGACGGCACAAAACTGCCGTGGCAGTCGCTGCCGCCGCTGACAAGAAGCTGATGCTGACGGCAATAAGTGAGCAGTGCCGCAGTATCTTCCCTGCTGTGTCCCGAATGGTAACATTCAAACCCGTCAAAATCCTCCTTCGCCAATTCCAGCAGTGTCGCTGCCAGCCCCGGCCCATGAAAACTGCTGGCTGCATGCGCGCATAAAGCTACGCCGCCGGCAGCATGGATGGCATCCACAACTTCTTTGATCGAAGGAAAAACCGGAAAACCAAGATCATGTTCTTTGGTAAAAATCCTGCTGAAAAAATCATTGACATCGCCGCAGAGCCCTTTATCCTGCAAGAAAGCCAGGGCTTTCCAGCCTCCGCGTCTTCTATCATAATCATACCGCAAAAACTCTTCAAAATCCAGCGGCCAGCCTCGTTCGATCAACATTTTTATGCTTTCATCATCCTTGCTGTTCAAAAGCCGCTCATTATGCTCCAATAAATCCAGCAGCCGTTTGTTTGTGACATTGATACCATAACCCAGGATATGAAAACAGAAATCGTCTTTCGTCGAACAGATCTCCGCACCGGGAATAAATTTTAATCCTGCTGCGACGGCCAGCTCATGTGTCGCCGCCACATTGGCCACGCTGTCATGATCGGTAACAGCAATAGCTCCCAGCCCTGCTGCAAGCGCCGCTGCAACGACTTCCGGCGGAGTCCAGGTACCGTCAGAAGCGGTACTGTGGATATGCAGATCAACTTGCATCCGTCTGCTCCTCCTTCCTGCAGCGGCAGATCTTGCATTCTGCCGTCAGGTTCTCCTGTGCCTGCGGTTTCTGATAAAAATGTCTGCCAAATAAACAGCTCAAAATAAACATACAGGTACCAGTCAGTACAATAGTGCCGCCCGGCGCTAAATTAGCATAATAAGATAAGGTCAGTCCGCCTGAAACGATAACGAGCCCATAAGCAATACCGCCGTAAATTGTCCCGGCAAAGCTGCGTGCCGTCTGCAGTGCGCAGGCTACCGGTATCACCATCATAGCGGAAACCAGCAGCAGGCCTACGATACGCATCGAAAGCGCAACTGTCAGCGCCGTCAGCACCGCCAGCCACATATTGAGTCGGTCAGCAGGCAAGCCTGCCACCCGTGCCGATGTTTCATCAAAGGTCAGATACTGCAGCGGCCGGTAAAAAAGTACCACAAAAATACAGGCAAAAATCCCCAGGCCGGCCACTATCCATAAATCGCTGCTGCTGATCGTCATCAGACTGCCGAATAAAATACTGCTTAAATTAAAACCGCCCATACGGTTCATACTTGTAAAAACAACTGCCAGCCCGATACCACTGTAAAAGAAAATTGCTAAAATCATCTCTGAAAAGGCCGCCAGCCTGGTCCGTACCCATTCTATCACGAGCGCCCCAAGCACAGTGACCGCTGCCGCGCTCAAAACGGGCTGCCAGCCCATTAGCGCTCCGCCCGCTACACCGGCGAAGGCGATATGTCCCAGGCCGTCACCGATCATCGACTGCCGCCGCAGCACTAAAAAACTGCCGATCAACGGGCAGATCACTGCCACGATCAAACCGGCCAGCCAGGCGCGCTGCATAAATTCTGTTTCAAACATTTCCAACATAAGTACCTTCTATCTGTAAAAGTAACCGTGCTTATGACGATGCACCAGCGCCTGCTGTACGTCGCCCCAGAAGCAGACATCGTGGTCAAGGCACAAAGCATTATGCGCCACTTCGGCTGCCAGCTCCAAATCATGCGATACCATCACGATCGTCACACCCAGCTCACGGTTGATATCCCTGAGCATTCTGTACAGTTCGATTTTCGCATCCGGATCGACTCCGGTAGCAGGCTCGTCCAAAAGCAGCAGTTCAGGCTGCCGCACCATAGCGCGTGCCAAAAAGACACGCTGCTGCTGACCGCCTGATAACTCACCTATTTTACGATGCGCAAGCTCTTGAAGATAAAACCGTTCCAGCATCGTTTCCACTCTGGCTTTGCCAGCCCGGGAAATTTTCTGAAACATACTGCTGCCACACAAAAGGCCCAGACCGATAACCTCTTTGACACTGATTGGGAAATCGCGATGCTGTTTAGCAGGATTCTGCGGTACATAACCGATTTTTTCCCAGGCCTTGAATTGCGGCAGCGGCGTTCCGTACAGTTCTATCTCGCCGGAAGTCGGCTGCAGAATGCCTGCTAAAAGACGCAGCAGCGTACTTTTCCCTGCCCCGTTAGGGCCAATAACGGCAACAAAATCTCCCTGGACAATCTCCACCGAAAGATCGTGCAGAATCCAGCCTTCGCCATAATTATAGCCTAATTTGTTTATTTTAATGATATTTTCCATAGATCCACCGTTTATTTAACGCCCAATGCCAACTCCAGATTGTCGATATTCCGCGTCATGATTTTTAAATAATCGTCGCCGTTGTTTCTTCCTGCTTCACTCAAACCTTCCAGCGGATCAAGCACCAGCGTTTCAGCTCCGGAGGCTTCCGCAACAGTTTGAGCGATCCTGGGACTGACAAGAGTTTCAAAGAAAACATATTTTACCTGATTGTCTTTGATCGTACTGATCAGATTTTTCAAATCAGCCGGAGTTGGTTCCGCATCAGGAGAAATACCCATGATCGCTACCTGCTGCAGACCATAATCTTCAGCCAGATGACCAAAGGCGGCATGAGTCGTGACAAACAGCTTTTGCGGTGCTTTAGCCGCCAGCTCTGTCAAACGCTGGTCAAGCTGCAGCAGTTTTTCCTGATAGGCTTCGCTGTTCTTTTTATAAACAGCAGCATGTTCAGGATCAGCCTGCACCAAAGCAGCCGTTATTGCAGCAACTTCCAATACAGCTTTTCTCGGACTCAGCCAGACATGCGGATCTACATGAGTAGCTTTTTCGTCAAACAGCCCTTTGCCGGCCTCCACACTGGCTACCTGCTTGTCCTTTACAGCTTCTAAAGCAGGCCGGGCCCAGTTCTCGACCCCGCCGTTATAAACAAAAAGCCTGGCATTGCCTAATTTTGTTAAATCCTTGGCTGTCGGTTCCCAGTCATGCGGTTCCACACCGTCAGCGATCAATGTATCGACCTGCAGCAGATCTCCGCCGATCTGTCTGGTAAAATCAGCCATAGGATAAAAGCTTGCCACTACCGGCAGCTTGCCATCAGCCTGTTTTTGTTCACTGCCGCAGCCGACTGCCGCCAGTAAAACCATACCCAATATTACAACTAAAAACTTCTTCATTCTTACCTCCTACAAATTACCGCAGCTAAAATTTATTATTAAGCAGTAAGCCGCTTCACTTCTCCCCGGTGAGCCCTTGCCAGAACGCACCAACCTTATTTTTACTCTTTATCACCTCTTTCCTCAGACTGCTCAGTTATCACAATCTTCACAATAACCATATAAAATGCTGTGCTGCAGGCTTAAATTAAATTTATGCTTATGCAGTACATGCTCTGAAAACATATCTAAGTGCTCACAGCTCAGAGGAATGACTTTTCTGCATTTCAGGCACACCAGCTTCCCTCTTAAATCAGCCTGCGGACAAGGCAGACGCCAATACTGCGTTCCCGATCCATCAACCGGCTGGATTTTAATGACAGATCCTTCCAAAGCCTGCCGCTCCAGAAAACGGTACACCGTCGTCTGACCGATGTCGATCTGCAATTTTTGCAGGCTGCTCAGCAAATCTTTAACAGTTAAAAAATTATGTTTATCCTCTAAAAAATATTGCAGCATCGCTTCCTGCTGAGCCGTTTTATAAGGATTACGTTTTTTCATAAGGCACTTCCTAATTTGAAATTGAAATTCATATTCACATCTTACTCTGATTTAAAAACCTTGTCAAGCACACAGTCAATTACCTGCAATTTAAAGAAGCTCTATAATCACCTGCCAAAATAGAGTATAATACTATTAACAAACATCTTTTTTAAGGAGGATTTTGCCATGCTTACTAAATTACCCGCCCAAAATAAAATCGCCGCGTTCGATATCGACGCTCAAAATACCTTTACTCCGGTCTGTCCGGACGAACTTCCTGTTGCCGAAGGCGACCAGATCGTTGAGGAACTGAATGCCCAGGCAGCTCTAGCATCGCTGCGTATCGGCTCGCGTGACGCCCATTCCTCTCAGGCAGTCTGGATCGCAGGCAACGGACATCCTGTGCTCAGTCCCGTCAACGGCTACCCCGATGTTGATGTATACTGGCCGGCTCATGCCATTGTTGGGACCAAAGGTTTTGAATTTATTACTGGTCTTGATCCTAAGAACTACGACTTTCAGGTCTACAAAGGTATTAAAATCAACAAACATCCCTATGGGGCCTGTTACCATGATTTAGCCAACACACTTTCTACCGGCGCGATCGAGTATCTGCGTGAACATGGCATCACTACAGTAATCTGCGGCGGCCTGGCTACTGACTACTGCGTAAAAAACACTGTTTTGCAATTACGTGCCGCAGGTTTCGAGGTCATCCTGAACCTTGCTGCCTGCCGCGGAATCGCTCCCGATACAGTTGCGGCGGCACTCGAAGAAATGCGTACCCACGACGTCACGATTGTCGAAAATACCGCAGAATTAAAGAAACTGCTGTAAGCACGCAAACAAAAAGGACGAGCATATGCTCGTCCTTTTTTCATTATTATAGTTATTCTTTCTGCCACACCTCAATACCACGCTGGCTTGGCAATATCGCCGGATCAAACTCCGGCTCTACGATACCGGCACGTTTTTGATCCATATAATCCTGCAAAGCAATATAAGCATACTTGCCTAAAATCGCGATCGCCACTAAATTCGTTATCGCCATCAGCGCCATAAACAGATCGGCCAGATCCCATACCAGGGCAACTTTAGCCACACTGCCAAACAGTACCATACCCACTACGAAAACACGGAACAACATCAGCGTCATATAATTTTTACTGATAAACCCGATGTTGATCTCACCATAATAATAATTGCCTACAATAGAACTGAACGCAAACAGGCAGATCATTCCTGCCAGAAAACTCGGCGCCCATGGTCCTAAATGCTGTGACAAGGATTGCTGCACCAATTCGATACCGGTCAGCTTACCTTCAGTATAACCATCAGACAACAGCACGATAAAAGCTGAAGCCGAGCATACCAGTAAAGTATCAACAAAAACGCCAAAAGCCTGGATCAGGCCCTGTTTTACGGGATGCGAAGCACTGGCAGTAGCAGCAGCATTCGGCACACTACCCATACCAGCCTCGTTTGAGAACAGGCCGCGCTTGATACCGGTCATCAGCGCCGCACCCATACCGCCGCCGGCAACAGCCTGCAGATCAAAGGCCGAACTGAAGATAGCGTTGAAAACCTGCGGCAGTTTCTCTATATTCATCAAGGTCACGCCTAAAGCTATTAAAAGATACAGACCGGCCATAATCGGCACCATCCATTCAGCGACCTTCGCAATACGCGCCACGCCGCCAAAAATGACAATACCGGTCAAAGCGGCAATTATACAGCCCATCACGAAACGATCCAGTCCAAAGGCAGCCTGCAGGGAAATTGTGATCGTATTCGCCTGTACCGAATTAAAAATCAAACCGAAGGTCACACTGATCAAAACGGCAAACAAGGCCGCCATTGGTTTGTTGCCCAGTACGTTCTTAATATAATAAGCAGGTCCGCCGCGGTAACCGCCGCCTTCACGCGGAACTTTGTAAATTTGAGCCAGCGTGCTTTCAATAAAGCCCGTAGCCGAACCTAAAATGGCGATGATCCACATCCAGAAAATCGCTCCGGGACCACCGCTGACGATAGCGATCGCAATGCCGGCAATATTACCAACACCAACACGGGAAGCAGTGCTGACACAAAATGCCTGGAAGGAAGAAATATGGTTATGTTCAGTCTTCTGTCCAACGCCTTCCTTCAAAAGACGTACCATTTCCTTCAGGCAGCGCACCTGTACAAATCGTGTCCGCAATGAAAACCAGATCCCCAGACCTACCAGCATCACAATCAGAACATATGACCATAAAATATCATTGGTAAAAGCAACAAAACTCTCTAAAAACTCCATTTTCTCTCTCCTTCATAATCAGACCTGTTATTACTTTTCTCTCTCGGCAGGTACCTCTACATATTCGCTGCCGACCTGTTCCAGCTGCGTTGCCGTATTAAGCGCCTCAGTCAGCCACCGCTCCGCCTCATCCTGCTGCTCTTGTTTCATATACAGCAAAATCCTGGCCTGCTGACCATATTCTACCGACGCCACTGTAAAAAGCTGCTGCTGATAGATAATATTCAGAAGTTTTCCTGCGTCCGCCGCGTCCGCACTTAAAGCAAAAGTACCCATTAAAATCTTCCGTGCTAGGCCGCAGCTTTGAACAGCTTTGGACACGCTGCCAGTATACGCGCGCACTAACCCGCCTGCACCAAGCTTGATCCCGCCGAAATACCTTGTCACTACCGCCGCAACGCCGCTCAGCTGATTTTTCCGCAGCACTTCAAGCATCGGCAGTCCTGCCGTTCCTGACGGTTCGCCGTCATCACTCGATCTTTGCGCCAGCTCATCAATAATATAAGCAGAACAATTATGCGTAGCATCCCAAAACTCTTTTTTTACAGCCTTGATGAAATCCTGCGCTTCTGTTTCACTGCTTACTTTTTTCAACGTGCAGATGAACCGCGATTTCTCAATAACTGTTTCGTCACGGTAATCGGTCCTGATAGTATACAATGCTTTTACTCCTTTTCCAATACGCTGTTTTTATTATAGCATAAGGCAATATTTACCGAAACTTTATCTTTAGCCTTTTAACTTTAAAATTTTTTTGTTATAATATTTGGAAGTATTAATAAAAATATGCAAACCTCTGCTGTTTTCCGCAGACAAAAATCTACACCATAAGGTGTTGATCTGATATATTTTATTTTTATTCAAGGGAAAGAGGTTTTACACAATGAAAACGTTTTGTCATCTGATAGGCAAATACTTTGGTATCATCGCCGTTGTATTTCTTATCCTGGGCATGACCGTACCCGACAGCTTTAAATGGGTAGTCGGTAATATCGGCGGCATCCCGGTTTTGAGTACCTTATTGGGCGTTATTATGTTCGGTATGGGCACCACACTCAATCTCCGTGATTTTGCTTTAGTTTTAAAGCGGCCTGTCGATGTTTTTGTCGGTGTCTGCGCCCAGTATCTTATCATGCCTTCGCTGGCTTTTTTACTGGCTATGGCCTTTAATTTAGACCCGGCTCTAACTGCTGGCGTAGTTTTAGTTGGAACCTGCCCTGGCGGAACTTCCTCCAACGTCATTACCTTCATGTCCAAAGGCGACTTGGCCTTATCTGTAACTATGACCAGTGTTTCCACACTGCTTTCACCGATTCTTACTCCGCTCATCACCTATCAGCTTATCGGACAGAAAATCGCTTTTGACCCGCTGGGAATGTTCTGGAGCATCATTCAAATCGTTATTATACCGATCTGTCTTGGTCTGGCTGTTAAAGCGCTGCTGCCTAAACTTGCTGAACAGGCTACCGATTATCTGCCTGCTGTTTCGGCTATCGCTATCTCCCTTATCATTGCCGGCGTTATCGCCGTCAGCCGTGACAACATCGTCAAAACCTCCGGTATCATTCTGCTGGTCGTCATCTGCCACAACTGCCTGGGTTATCTGTTAGGCTTTATTTTAGCCCGGATCACCGGCATGAGCTGGAAAAAAGCCATTGCGCTTTCAGTTGAAGTAGGTATGCAGAATTCCGGTCTGGCTACAGGCCTGGCTAAAACTCATTTTACTTCCATGCCTATGGCTACCGTTCCTGGAGCTATTTTCTCGGCCTGGCACAATATATCAGGCGCACTGCTGGCCTGGATCTTTGTCAACTTCCTCAATCCCAAATATGCTCCTGCCGAAGAAGAAGAATCCGTATCATCTCAAGCTTAATATTACAGAGAGATAAAAATTAAGCAAGCGTCCGTTTCTTAAAAGAAGCGGACGCTTTTTTTATCCGAATAAACACTGCTTCTCAAACCACCGGCAACAGTGTATAATTCATTTTAGTAATATTTTTAAAATTTCCAGCAAAAATATCTGTTTAAACTGATATTTATAAAGGAGTTGCTACATTGTCCGAACTTGCTCCTCTTATCGAAGACCTTGCTTTTATCCTTGTACTTGCCGGTATAGTTACCATTTTCTGCAAAAAATTCAATCAGCCTTTGGTTTTAGGCTATATTTTGGCAGGCTTCTTTGCCAGCCCGCATTTTAACCTGCTGCCGAATGTAGTCGATACAGCCAATATTACAGTCTGGTCGGACATCGGCGTTATTTTTATTTTGTTCAGCCTGGGACTTGATTTCAATTTTGCCAAAATCAAAAGTATCGGCGGCACAGCGCTGATCGCCGCTGTCACAGAACTGGCAGGCATCACGCTGCTTGGCTATGCCTGTGCCAGACTGCTTGGCTGGCAGCCTATTGACAGTCTCTTTGCCGGAGCTATGCTTACCATGTCTTCTACAGCAGTCGTCAGTAAAACCTTTGAAGAGCTGGGACTCTTGAAAGAACGCTTCACGCAATTTACCTTCGGTATCCTGGTATTGGAAGATATTTCCGGTATCATTATGATTGATTTTATCAATATGAAAGACGAAAAACAGAAAGAAAAATTACTACTTTTATTAGAGAATGAATGTAGAAAAGACAGGATACACTGTAATGTTGTAGATATGACTGCATTAAATCTTGTAGAGATGACCCGGAGTAAAGTCAGAAGGCCTCTTTTGGAACAAATAACTGTTTGCAGGAAAATGCAAAAAAACTAAAAAATTTTTAAAAAGAATTTTAAAGAGTTTTTTTGAAGAGTTTTTATAGAAAAACACTTGACATTATATCGAATGGCTGTTATTATAATAGCCGTATGCCGCACAGTTCGGTATAAGTTTCATAACAGAACACCAAAACTGGCGAGTAATTATTAGGAGGTGCCATATGTACGCTATTATTGCAACAGGTGGTAAACAGTATAAAGTAAGCGAAGGCGACGTAATCAAAGTTGAAAAGCTTGGTGTTGAAGCTGGATCTGCTTATACATTTGACCAGGTTTTAGTTGTAGGCGGAGAAGAGACTA
>OHHQ01000675.1_pt1 | contig 17019 bp, 14 predicted proteins | sample 1568051 | NCBI WGS metagenome assembly OHHQ01 (sample SAMEA3879567, study PRJEB24766) | human gut metagenome | biome: human-associated habitat; feature: feces | place: USA | collected 1985/1987
GGCGGCCGCCGCTCCTTCCAGTCGGGAATTGAGAAAATATTAGCCGGAATCCCAGAGGGAATCACTTTGGGCATGTACGAATGCCCCTATCCTTATCGAAAATATTTGTCCTTAGAGGAAATGAAATTTCTGATCGCTACCGGGCGGTTCGGCTTCTTAAAGGATACGATTTGCGATAAGGAGGTGATGCGCGCCCGCCAGAAGCTGGCGCAGGACACTCCGTTTCAGCTTTATAACGCCAATTCCGCAACCCTGTTGGAATCCCTGCGTTTTGGGTATGACGGTTACTGCGGCGTTATGGCTAATTTTCACCCAGAGCTTTATGTTTGGCTATATGAGCATCAGGGGGAAAGCCGGGCGGACCTGATAGGCCGTTACCTTGGAGCGGCGTCGCTGATTGAGGGGAGGTGCTACCCCATCTGCGCCAAACGGTACTTAAAGCGGTATGAGCGCATCGAGATCAGTGATTTCTGCCGGAGCGTGCCGGATGAAACCGTGCCGGCGCTTTGGGATGAGCTGGAGGATTTATACGTCATGGCCCAGTCGGCCCTGAGAATGACAGAATCGGAAAACTGCCTGATCTTATCTGAACCATGCTGAAACGGTAGAAAATCAGAAAATAACCCGGTATACGTGATTTTTGAAAGCTGCCGTATTGTTTTGCATTGGGAAAATCAGCCTGAAAACTGTAAAAGCTGCCTGAAATAATAGAATACCTGCCCGTTGTTTTTATTATATATTGACAATCATGCTGATAATTATTATTTTATAGTCAGAATTGTTACAGACATTACAGGAAAAGAGAAAAATTATGTCTCTTATTTACAAAGAAGTGAAAGCCGGCCTGGTTGACATGATTGCCGCGATGAAGCCGCATACCAGAATCCCATCCCGGCTGAGCCTGTGCAAAAAATTTATGGTGGCAAGAACCACTGTGGATAAGGCCATCTATGAACTGATTGACGACGGGCATCTGTATGCGGTCAACGGCAGCGGAACCTTTGTGGCTGATTTTCGTACGGCAGAGGTATCCATCAGCCAGACAGTAAAAAATATCTCTATTCTGCTGCCTAACATTATGGACGACACGTATCCGCAGATTCTGAGAGGGATTGAGGATGTGGCCCAGCAAAAAAATATCAATGTGGTGGTCTGCAACACGGACAACGATTTGGAAAAGCAGAGATCCTATCTTCGCAGGCTGATTAACTCCAGGATCGACGGCGTTATTATTGTTCCCGTAATCAGCCAGAACCAGGATAACGAAATGTACCAGCTGCTTCAGGAGGCCCAGGTCCCCTTTTTGTTTTGCAATCGGAATGTGGAGGGGGTGGACGGCTCCTGTGTATGCTCCAACGATTTTTACGGCGGCTTTTTGGCCACGAGGCATTTGATTTCCCAAGGCTACCGGCATATCGAGTTTCTTTCTACCGTCACCTATAAAACCAGTATCGACCGATACTGCGGTTACCTTGCCGCGCTGGACAGCGCGGGAATTCCGGTGGAAAACGCCCATATGAACCTGGAAGGAAAGTGGGGAGGAAACGGAGTCACAGAGGTTGGCGGGTACCATCTGATGAAGCGGGTTCTGCAAACCAAGCCCCAAACAGACGCGATTTTCTGCTTTAACGACCGTATTGCCTTTGGCGCCACCAAAGCGCTGTTGGAAGAAGGGTTTAAAATTTCAGAGGATATGGGCGTAATCGGCTATGACAATACGGATTTATGCAAGACCATGCCTGTGAGTATGACGTCTGTGGATTACCGCAACTATGAAATTGGGAACTGCGCGGCACAGACGCTGTATGATATGATCGGCACGCAGAAACCGGGGCCCAACCAAATGATTCTTTTTGAGCCCAGGCTGGTGATTCGAAATTCCTGCAGGGGTCCCGGGCGTTCCTGCAAAATTACAGAAGGAAGTGTTGAGAATGCATGAATTAAAGGGAATCTATTCGGCTCTGATAACGCCGTACCGCCAAGACGGCTCGGTGAATTACCGGGAAATCCGCCGCATGGTGCGGTATCAGGCAGACCGGGGGTTGACGGGCCGGCGAGGCCTTTCTGCTCACCGTGGAGGAAAGGAAGAAAATCTTGGAAGCGGTAGCCGGCGAGGTGGGAGGCCAGGCCAAAATCATCGCCCATGTGGGAAATATCGGCTCCGCCCTGACGGAGGATTTGGCAAGGCACGCCAAGGCCTGCGGCGTTGACGCGGTTTCCGCCATTACGCCGTTTTATTACCAGTTTTCCAGCCAGGAAATCGTATCCTATTATGAGGATTTGGCCAACGCGGTGGAGCTTCCCACCGTGGTGTACCATTTTCCCGGACAGACAGGGGAGCTGCCAGAACCTGCACCAGATTTTCGTAGGTTTCGGTGTCACTGCTGTGGGCCTGCCAGTATTTCAGAGAAGGACAGGAGAATACTATGGTAAATTCAACACCGGAATAAGAATCGACATATGCCAAAAGATCCTCATCGAAAGAGGCATAAAATCGACTGTTATTATGGAAATTGCTGTTCCACAGCCGTAAGGGATCCAAAATGAGCAATACGTGAGTGACCTCATTTCCGGAGGAAAAAGCAGTTTCCAGATAATCGGAGATATCGGAAAAGGAAGTCAGGCGATGGGAACAGCTGACAGCATCGTAACCCATATAGGTAGAGTAAATGTCTTCCGGGAAAGCTTCCGGCGCATACATGGAGCAGAAGACCCCCTGATAGGATTCCTGCTGCAGGCGCCCAAGATCGGCGGAACGTTTTCCGGGTTCATATATTTTCACATAGAGAATTCCGGCGGCTGTTACGGCAAGCAGCAGAACTACAATAACGATACCGGAAAAGAGTTTCCATGATTTTATTTTCTTTTTCGTATTTGAACTCATAAGGCGAAGAGATCCTTTCTGTGAACAGTAAGTATGGATTTATAACGGTTTTATTATACCGCAGCAAAGCGATGGATGCCAACACCATTGTTGTTTTTCTTCCTTCAGTATGATAAAATTAGTAAGTTGAGTTGACAAATGGAAGTATTTTTAAACATAGATGCCGAAAAGGATCAGACAGGAGGAGCTTTATGGAAGAATTAGCTGTTTTTGGAGGGAAACCGGTCCGTGAGAAGCCTATATTCTACGGACGACAGTATATTGATCAGGAAGATGTCGAGGCGGTGACCAAAGTATTGACTGCAGATGTGATCACCAGCGGACCGCAGGTCAGCGATCTGGAGAAGCACTTGTGTGAGATCACACATGCAAAATATGCAGTGGCAGTATGCAACGGAACTGCAGCCCTGCATCTGGCGGCTCTGGCCGCGGGTTTTGGCGAAGGGGATGAGGTTATCGTAAGCTCCATTACATTTGCAGCTTCTTCCAACTGTGTATTATATGCCGGTGCAAAGCCGGTCTTTGCGGATATTAACCCGGAGACTTATAATATTGATCCGGCATCCATTCGGAAGCTGATCACCCCAAGGACCAAGGCGGTTGTCGCAGTGGATTTCACCGGACAGGCTGTGGAACTGGATGAGATCAGAGAGATCTGCAAGGAGCATAACCTGCTCCTGATCGAGGATGCGGCGCATGCCATTGGGACAACCTATAAGGGAAAGCCGGTGGGAAGTCTGGCGGATATGACCTGCTTTAGTTTTCATCCGGTGAAAACGGTGACTGCGGGAGAAGGTGGTGCTATTACTACCAATGATGAAAAGCTGTATCGCCATTTGCTGCGTCTGCGTACGCATGGCATTACCAGAGATCCGGAAGAGATGGTACATCCTACCGACGCACGCTGGTATAACGAGCAGGTGGAATTGGGCTTTAACTATCGAATGACTGAATTTCAGGCTGCATTGCTGTTGAGTCAGCTGAAGAAGCTGCCACGGTTCTCTGAACGCAGAAAACAGATCCGCAAACGCTACAACGAGGCCTTCGCAGACATGCCGGAACTGATCCTGCAGAAGGAGATCCCGGAGTCTGACACGACCTGGCATCTGTATGTACTGCATCTGAATCTGGAGAATCTGAACTGCGACAGACGGCAGTTCTTTGACGCGCTGTATGCAGAGAATACCTGCCCACAGGTACATTATCTGCCGGTATACTGGCACTCTTATTATGAAAAACTGGGTTATGAAAAAGGGCTGTGCCCGAATGCGGAGAAATACTACAACGAAGTCATGAGTATTCCTCTGTACTACGGATTGACCGACGAAGACGTGGAAGATGTGATCCATGCGGTGAAAAAAGTGGTAGCATATTACACGAAGCTGAAATAGGATCCGACTGTGAAACCTGGACGGATAGCGGGAAAAGGCGGCATGAGACAGAAAACAGCAGAAAACAGTACGGGAAAAAGAAATAATGTCGAAAATTTCATAGAGATCGTTGTGTTTGCCGTACTGGTGGGGATTGCTTCGGCGGTTACTCTCTGGCTGTTTTACCGGCAGTGCGTGGAAAGTATGTTGGGGACGGGACTGTATCATTCCGATATGAAGGCATACATTCTGGAAATGCAGGGACTGGACAGCGGTTACAGCTTTCCCTATCCGATCCTCTTCAAGCTGGCGGCAGTGATCCATCTGGTCACAGGCAGTCTGCCCACCGGAACGGAACTGGCCATGGCGCTGGCAACGATGTTGCTGAACAGCGCAGCGATGATTGCCCTGAAAATAATGCTGGACAGGCACGTGGGGGCGGAGTTGCGTAAAGCCATGCCCGGGAAAGCCTGGCTTCCCGGCGTACTCACAGGAACGGTAGCGGTATCCCTGTTTTTCGTATCCATGGTATATCCGCCAACGGGAATCTATCTGCCGGGGATCAAGTACAAGTATCTGGGAGTATTTACGGCAAATCCTTTCCATAACGCTACTTATATGGCGGCACGACCCTTCGCAATCCTGGCATTTTTCAAGTATGCAGAGCTGATGCCTCTGTATGAACAGGACAATGCCCACAAGGAGTATGGAAGAGATTATATCCTCTTTTCTGTTTATCTGTTACTGGCAACGATGACGAAGCCGAGCTTTACGATCGTACTGGTGGGGGCCGCGGGAATTCTGATGCTGTGGAGAATGTTCCACAGCAAATTCCGGAACTTCATGCCCACCATTTGGCTGGGAGTATGCTTCCTTCCTACTTTTGCGGATCTGTTGTACCAGTTCCGCGGTGTGTTCGTCCCGCAGGAGGGACAGGAAGGCGGCATCGGTTTTACGCTGGGACATGTGTGGCTGCAGTATTGCAGTAATCTTCCGCTGGCTATCGGTCTGGCTGTCGGTTTCCCGATCCTGGTGCTTCTGTTGAACTATAAGGAGTTGTGCAGAGACAGCATTTACCGCTTCTCCTGGCAGATTTACGGTATGAGTTTTCTGATGGCGTTTTGCCTGTACGAGAAGGGATTCCGGGAGATGGATTTTAACTTTTCCTGGGGATATATGTACGGTATCTTTTTTGCATTTGTGGGAGCACTATTGGTATTGCTGCGGGCTACCGGAAAGGCGGATACGAAGAAGAAAAAGGGACTGGCTGCGATACAATGGTTGGCCTATCTGTGGCATCTGGTGTGTGGATTGTATTATTTCTGGGGCTTTTTACAGGGTGCCATGTATTATTAGAAAATACTGTTTCCGTAGGATTTTCGTAAATAAGCCGTTTATAAGCATTCTCGTACAAAAAGTATGGTAAGATAGGATTTTTTGTACGAAATTTGTTCAAAATATTTTATTAACGAAAATAATAATTTTTTTAGGCTTGAAAAAACATATTTTTGTATTTTATTTGTGAATTTTGAGGTTTAAAATACAAACGAGAACTCCCGTGAACCGAATGGAATGTTATTTTATTCGATTCACGGGAGTTTTTTGTTTTTATGAATTTGAGTGACGTGTCAGCGTTCTGTTGCTGCGCCATGCTGCCAGACGCACCAGTCCATCATGGATCCCGGCGGCACAGTAAGGCATCAGCAGCAGGCTGTACACGAAAATATAGCGGGAATTGGCTTCCCAGATCGTGTGGAACAGGAAACCGCCCAGCACGGCGATCAGTCCCGTATAGGTGTAGAGGCAGATGTTGCGGAAACGGAAATCGTCGTTGACTGCGGCATTCGCGGAGCCATTGTCGGGACGGCGCTTTCTGACTGTAGCAATACAGAACAACAGCATGCCCAGATACAACACATTCTGCCAGGCATTGCCCCATTCGATATAAGCAGAGGCAAGAGAACCTTCATAGACTTCCTTCAAAAAGTCGCTTCGCCCACCGTAGGTGGCCAGAGTGGCCTGCCGGCTGGCATAAGTACCGTCTGCCCATTGAGACAGATGCTTGTGGAGATAGAAGTTCACGGCATAGCCGGGATGCTCCCGGAAATAGGCTATACGCTCGTTGATCGCCGCCCGGCTGATTGCATTGGCTGCGTCGGAATTCATCCCGGCAGCATCATAGGTATCGATATTGAAGCCGTTGTACCAGCCGCATCCCCGGGAAGATTCCTGCATCCCCATGGCAAAATAGGACATGGCGGTGACACCGGAACTTAAGGTATTGCCGGCTTTTTTCTCGTAGCACTTCTGCACCAGCGGCAGGACTCCCACGGAGGTAATGGTAAGACAGACTGCCATAGCCATCAGGCCGATGCACGCCCTGCCGCTGCGTCCCGGACGCAGCGCTTCGAAGAACAGCACCAGCAGCACAGCAATAATGAGGATCAGGGAGTTCTTGCGCAGCATCACACTTAAAGTAAGGAACAGGATACTGCCAAGGGCGGTAAAGACCGTAACTGCGGATAATGCGTGGGAAGTACCCACGACGCGGGTGTCGTCCGGGGAAGTGGTCTCCACGGAATGTGCCGGAATACAGTCTGCCAACAGCTTTAACAGAAGAAATAGTCCCACAGAAAGCATTGCGAAGGAAGGGATCTCGCCATAGACGAAGGAACTGTACAGGATCATAGGCAGGTTACAGCATACCAGAATCAGATAACAGCAGGAGACCGGTTCCCAATCATCCGGCCACAGATAGCGCAGGGAACGGTACTGGAACAGAACGGCCACGCACAGCAGGCAGACATAGACCAGCTTGACAAAATGCCAGGCGGGAACGCTCAGCCCGGTGAGATTCCACAGGCGGAGCAGCAGCTCCAGAAAGGCCATCAGGCCGATCTGCTGTGGATAATAGGACAGATAAGAGAAGGTGGGGTGGATAATATCTTTATTTCCAAGGATCCATTCAGCGGCAGCATTGTATACAGATAAGGCGTCCGCAGCAGGAACTGTGCGGCCGAAGACGATGAGCATCCCACCCAGAAGCAGGATCAGCCCCAGAGTAAAAACAAGCAGCCCGCAGCGGAATTTCACACCGGCCTTGCCGGACAGAGACAGACAACAGGCAAATAAAAGCCCGTATCCGGCAAGCTCCAGCAGATTCCACAAGGGATTGTCAAAGCGCAGAAGCACCTGCTGGGTCTCCATGTTTTCGGCATAACAGGTAGTGAGAAAGCTGCCAATAAACAGAAAAACTGCCAGCAGCAGTGTCAGGATCTTTACGATATTTACAGACAGACGATAAAACTTTTGCATGGGAAAAGTCCTTTCTTGCCAACAAGCACCGGCGAGAGACAGGAAGTCTTCCGGAACTTTTGAGCGCTGCATTTTCACGCTTGATTATAGCATAAAAAAACAGTGGCTGTAAATCAATAAGCGTGGTACAATAGTTTTATATATGCAAAAGGAAAGCCCGATTTATCAGGCGGTTTTGCAAATTTATGTGATGCTCTGAATGATAAAATGAAATACGAGGAATGGAAAATGGATAAAATTGCGGTATTGATTCCCTGCTATAACGAGGAAAAGACCATCGCCAAGGTGGTGTCGGATGTGAAAAAGTTCCTGCCCCAGGCAGTGACCTATGTATATGATAACAATTCCACCGACCGCACTGTGGAGCTGGCTACGGAGGCAGGAGCAATCGTACGCTATGAATATGCACAGGGAAAGGGAAATGTAATACGCCGGATGTTCCGTGAGATCGATGCGGAATGTTACCTGATGATCGACGGAGATGACACATATCCGCTGGATTGCGCACAGGAGATGGTAGACAGGGTATTGCAGCACCAGGCGGATATGGTGGTGGGAGACCGGCTTTCCTCTACTTATTTTACGGAGAACAAGCGCCCGTTCCACAATTTCGGCAACAGTCTGATGCGGGCGGGGATCAACAGCCTGTTTCATGCCAACATTAAGGATATCATGACCGGTTATCGCGCTTTCAGCTATGAATTTGTAAAGACGTTCCCGGTATTTTCCAAGGGATTCGAGATCGAGACAGAGATGACGATCCACGCGGTGAACTACAACATGCAGGTGGAAAACGTAGTGGTGGAATACCGCGATCGTCCCCAGGGCAGTGAGTCCAAGCTGAATACCTACAGCGATGGCTTCCGTGTGATCCGTAAAATGATGCAGCTGTACAAAAATTACAAGCCGCTGCACTTTTTCGGTATGCTGGCCCTGTTATTGATCGCTGTTTCCGCGATCCTGTTCGTACCGGTCTTCCTGGAATATCTGAATACCGGTCTGGTGCCCAGATTCCCGACACTGATCGCCTGTGGCTTTATCCTGCTGGCGGGGATCCAGTCGTTTTTTGCCGGTATGATGCTGGAAGTCATGGCGGCCAAGGACCGGAAAGATTTTGAATATCGCCTGAATCGCGTCCATGGGGAGCATCAGGTTGTAATATGCAGGAAAAGAAAATTCTTCCCAGACGCAAAGGCGTTGTATTGCTGAGTGTTCTGGGATGTCTGTTTGTATTTTTTGCAAAAACAGAAAAAGACCTGGCATCTGCGGGAAACATCCTGTGGACGGCAGGCTACATCGGAAGTACTTTGCTGTGGACGGTAGTGCTGGGGTGCCTTCTGGGATTTCTTGGAACCTGGGTGGTGCATCGACTTTGGAACCGGGCACAGACCGCCGAAGACACCGGGAAAAAGCAGGCTGCATGGTATGCCCGCCTTTCCTCCTGGCTGCAGCGCCGCTCCGGTGTGCAGATATTTTTCGGAAGTCTGTTGTTTCTGCTGTTGGCCTGGCTGTCGGTATATCTGGCATATTATCCCGGAATCTGTGCCTATGATGCACCGGTGCAGACGGGACAGATCATGGAACATTATTATTTCGATCATCACCCCATTGTGCACACTCTGTTTCTGCAGGGGATGCTGTGGCTGGGAAGTCATATCTTCGGCAGTGTGAATGCCGGAATGGCATTCTATACGGCAGTACAGATGCTGTTGCTTTCGGGAAGCATGGCTTATGGAATGCTGGTACTGCATCATCGGAAAACTGCCGCAGGGTGGCAGCTGGCCATTCAGTTACTGGGGATGTTTTTCCCGTTTCACTGGTATATGAGTGTCAGCATGACCAAGGACACGGTATTCAGTGCATTTTTGCTGTTGCAGCTGGTCAGTCTCGCAGATCTGCTGTGGGAAGACCGCAATGCCTGGCGGCCCGGGATCCGGGATCTGCTGTTTGCCCTGGGAACCGTGGGGATGATCTTATTCCGTAACAACGGAAAATATGCAATGATCGTATTGTTGGCTTTTACATTCCTGACCTTTTGTTTCGGAAAAAAAGCGAGGAAGCTCTGGGGGAGACTGCTGGTGGTATGTGGAGCAGCTTTCTGCGTAGGGCTTTTTGTGCTGTCTGCAGTATTTTCCGCCACGCATGCGGAACAGGGAGACCGCCGGGAGATGCTGAGCATGCCGATCCAGCAGTTATCCCGCTGTATGATCTATCACGGGGGAGTCAGCGTCCTTGCGGAGGATGACAATACCATGGATGCGGCGGACAAAGCACTGATCAATGATTTTATTCTGGATGAGGCGTATCGGGATTATGATCCCGGAATTGCGGATCCTGTCAAAAGACATACCAACACTTATGTGGCACGCTACCGTTCCGGTGAATTTATCCGGGTATATCTGCACCTGCTGACGCAGTATCCGGGAGATATGATCAATGCGGCACTGGCTACCAATGCCGGGTTCCTGTCTCCGTTTGATACGACCCATGCGGATGTGAACCGTGTGGAGGGCAGAGCAGGATTAAGCTATGTGCAGACCAGATGGGAAGAAGACACGCTGAATGACAGAGGGATCTACAAGGACAGCAAATGGCCGTGGCTCTTTGAACAGCTGGAGAGCTGGGCGGAGAACAACAGTTATCTGCGGACTCCGGTATTGAAATATCTCTTCGTGCCGGGAAGCTATCTGTGGCTGTATCTGGCCCTGGCAGCAGTGCTGGTGATCGTAGACAGGAAGCGGTTCTGTCTGCCCCTTGCCATTGTGGCAGGCTATTACGGGACCATGTTGTTCGGGCCCACCGTACAGATGCGATATGTATATCCGGTGATGCTGGCGTTGCCTTATGTACTGGCGCTTGTCACCGGCAGGAGGAAAAATGGATAAACTGATCATCGGTGCGGGACTGTATGGCTTGTACGCGGCCCTGTACTGTGGAAAAAGAGGACAACAGGTAGAGGTACTGGAGATCGAACAGGCTCCTTTTACCAGAGCCACATATATCAATCAGGCCAGAGTTCACATGGGCTACCATTATCCCAGATCTCTGTCCACCGCTATGAAATCAGCGGGGTATTTCAAGCGTTTTGTGGAGGACTATTCCTTCTGTATTCATACGAAGTTTGAGCAGATTTACGCGACTTCCAGCCATTTTTCCTGGACAGACGCAACCGAGTTCCGCAAATTCTGCCAGGATGCGGGGATCCCCTGCAAACCTCTTCCGGTGGAAGAGTATTTTCAGCCTGGCTTGTGTGATGGAGCGTTCCTGACGGAGGAATATACGTACGATGCCCATATTTTGCGGGATTACCTCATGGAGGAGATTGCAAAATATCCCGGCATAAAGCTGCATTTCGGACGGAAGATCACGGAGATCGAAAAGCAGACGGACTGTTATGAGGTGACGGCACTTCACGAAGGAAAACAGGAGGTCTACCGGGCTCCCTTTGTCCTGAATGCCACCTATGCTTCTGTGAATCAGATCCTGAGGAAAGTAAAGGGCGCAGAGACGCAGGATTTCGGACTGAAATATGAATTGTGCGAGATCATTCTCTGCAAAGCCAGCGATAAGATCCGGAATATCGGTTTTACGGTAATGGATGGCCCCTTTTTCTCCATTATGCCGTTTGGAAAGACCGGTTATCATTCCCTGACTTCGGTAACCTTTACTCCTCATAAGACCAGCTATGATGCGACACCACAGTTTCCCTGTGTGGGAGAGAATGGCAACTGCTGTCAGGGAGGTTTTCTGGGGAACTGTAACGATTGCCCCGGCAGACCGGAGAGCGCCTGGGAGTATATGTCCACACTGGCAAGGAAATATATGCGGGAAGAGTATGCGTTCAGCTATGAGAAATCTTTGTTTTCCATGAAGCCCATTCTGAAGGCTTCGGAGATCGACGATTCGAGACCCACAGTAATCCGGGCTCTTTCCGAAGATCCTGTTTTTATCAGTGTATTATCGGGCAAGATCAATACCGTATATGATCTGGATCCGTTTTTAGATTAATCGCGAAGAAAAAGGAAACATTATGGAGAAAGAAGCAATACAGAATAAAGAGAAAAATTTCGTATCCTGCGTGCTGTATCTGCACAACGATGGAAAAAATATCAGAGAGTTCCTGAAGACTGTCTGCGGGACCATGGAACAGAATTTTGAAAAATATGAGATCGTCTGTGTGAATGACTGCTGCATGGATGATACCATTGAGGAGATCCACCGGTATCTGGAAGAAAGCAATACCCGCCATGTGGTGAGCCTGATCAATCTGAGCTTTTATCAGGGGGTGGAAATGGCCATGAACGCCGGAAGAGATCTGGCTGTTGGAGATTTTCTCTTTGAATTCGACCGTTGTCTGCTGGATTTTGAACCGTCCCTGATCATGGATATCTATCATAAGGCATTGGAAGGCTATGACGTGGTGGCTGCGGCACCGAAGCGGGATGTAGCATTTACCTCCAGACTTTTCTATGCGGTGTACAATTTGGGAAGCCGTAATACCCATAAGCTGCGTCAGGAACGTTTCCGCATTATTTCCAGACGGGCAGTGAACCGTGTGAATCAGATGAATGCGTATATTCCTTACCGTAAGGCCATGTATATGAACTGCGGACTGCGGGCGGAGACCATAGTCTATGACAATAAAGAGATGGCAAAGGGAACCAGGAACCGGGAAGAGCGGAATACCCGCAGCAGTCTGGCTCTGGATACGCTGATCATTTTCACGGATGTACTGGAGAAATTTTCCATGCTGATCAGTAGTATTCTGTTTGCAGTCATGGTGATCATGTTCGGGTGGATCGTTTATTCCATCTTCAGCACGGTACGCCCGGTGGAAGGCTGGATGAGCCTGATGACTCTGATTTCTTTTGGATTTTTCATGATGTCGGTGATGCTGACATTGATCTTCAAATACCTGTCCGTCATTCTGAATATGAGCTTTAAGAGACAGCGTTATGTAATAGAAGGAGTGGAAAAACTGACAAAATGATGTTTACGATAATTTTTCCGGTATTAAATGAGCGTCTGCGGCTGGAAAGCGGTGTGACACGGACGGTGGAGTATCTGCGCAAGATCGCATTTGAAGATTATGAGATCATTATTGTGGATAACGGTTCCGAGGACGAGACCCCGCAGATCGCGGAGATGCTCTGTCAGAAATATGAAAAAGTAAGATATGAGAGAATCAATGTCCGCGGTGTCGGTGCGGCTTTCCGCAGAGGTGTGGAATTGAGCCACGGTGACGTGGTGGGATATATGGACATTGACCTGTCTACCAATATCAAACATCTGGGAGAGGCAATCCATCTTTTGGAAACACAGTCTCAGATCGAATACATTAACGGCAGCCGTTTCGCCAGAGAATCCGATACAAAGGGAAGAAAATGGTATCGCAAGATCACGTCCCAGGGACTGTTGATTCTGTTGAAACTGTTCCTGCGGATGAAGTCCACGGATGCCATCTGCGGCTTTACCTTTGTACGCAGACAGACTGCTCTTTCCCTGATTGCGGGCTGCAGTCAGGATAACGGCTGGTTCTATATGATCGAATTCCTGTTACGGGCGGAGAAGCGGGGCGTGAAGATCCTGGATTACCCGGTGGAGTGGCAGGAAGATTACAATACTACCGTTAAGGTATTTAAGACGATCTGTAATTATCTGGTACAGATTGCAAGATTGTTTAACGAGTTTTATATTAAGAAGCATATATAAGATGCCAGGGGAAAAAGGTCTAAGCCCACATGAACTCGCTCATAAGTGCGTAGCACGGAACAATCCGTAGGCATCAAGGTTGAGGGCTTTTGCCCCGGAAACGGAAGAAAGAAGGATAATACCATGGCACATATTAAAAGAATCGATCTGACAAGAGATGTGGAGGCGCATGCGGAAGCCTACCGGAAAGCCATTGAGAACGTATGTAAAGAGACCGCTTTTTCCGGCGGAAAATATGCAGATGCCTTTGACAAAGAGTTTGCCGCCTATGTGGGAAGCAAATTTGCCAGTGGTGTCAACAACGGTACCTCCGCTTTGCATCTGGCAATGCTGGCATTGGGTGTAGGCCCCGGGGATGAAGTGATCGTTCCGGCCAATACTTATATAGCAACTGCATGGGGGGTAAGCTATACAGGAGCCACACCGGTGTTCGCAGACTGTACGCCGGATACCTGGGAGATCGATCCTTCCGTACTGGAGGCTAAGATCACGGAAAAGACGAAAGGCATTATCGGTGTTCACCTCTACGGTCAGCCTTTTGACTATGCGGGAGTCCGCAAGATCGCAGACCGTCACGGACTGTTTGTGGTGGAGGATTGTGCCCAGGCTCATGGAGCAAAGTTTGAGGACAGAAATGTGGGAACGCTGGGAGACCTGGCCTGCTTCAGCTTCTACCCGGGCAAGAACCTCTATGCCTTTGGTGAGGGCGGCAGTGTTACCTGTCAGGAAGAAAAATATTATAAGCATATCGACCGTCTGAAGAATCAAGGCTGTGATGTGCGGTATTATCATGATGAGATCGGTTACAACTACCGGCTGGAAGGTCTGCAGGGGGCAGTGTTGAGTGTCAGCCTGAAATATCTGCCGGAGTGGACGAAGAGACGGCAGGAGATCGGACATCGTTATCTGAAGGAGATCACAAATCCGTTGATCACCATGCAGAGACATCCGGAGAACACCACTCCGGTCTTCCATCTGTTTGTCATCACGGTGCCGGATCATGAAGACTTTATCCGGTATATGGCAGAAAATGATGTGGAATGTAACATGCATTATCCGGTACCCTGCCATTTACAGAAGGCTTATGCCAATCTGGGCTATCAGCCGGGAGACTGTCCCAATGCGGAATATCTGGCCGCACACTGCGTGACCCTGCCGCTGTTCCCGGAGATGCGGGAGGATGAGATCGCCAGAGTGATCGATCTGTGCAATGCCTACAGACAGGCATAAGGAGTGAATATTATGCAGGATACCATGCGGACAGAAATAAAAAAGCGGATAGCGCCGGAACGGATTCCCGGAGTTTACCGGGATACCGGAGCAGGAATCTATTTACGGCTGATGACCCGTGAGGATACCGACCGGATCGTGGCATGGCGCAACAGTGATGCCGTGCGGAAAAATTTTATCTATCAGGCTCTTTTTACCAGAGAGTCCCATGAGAACTGGATCCGGACCCATGTGGAGACCGGCGATGTGGTGCAGATGATCATCTGTGATCTGGCAAACGACAAGCCACTGGGATCCGTCTATATCCGGGATATTGACAGACATCATAACAAGGCGGAATACGGTATTTTCATCGGAGAGGCCGATGCCAGAGGCAGAGGTGCCGGTACGGCAGCGGCAAAGCTGATGCTCCGGTACTGCTTCGAGGAAGAACAGCTGCACAGAGTGTATCTGCGGGCTCTGTCGGAGAACGGGCAGGCGATCCGCAGCTATGAAAAAGCGGGATTTCGCAGAGAGGGCCTGTTGCGGGACGATGTGTGTATTGAAGGCGACTACCGGGACATCGTCTGGATGGCAGCAGTGAATTCCGGAAATGATCAGGAAAACGAGGAATAGAACACAATTATGAAAAAAGTAAGTTTTGTAATCCCCTGTTATCGCTCGGAACATACCTTACCCCATGTGGTGAAGGAGATCCGGGAAAAAATGCAGGAACTCACGCAGTATGAATACGATATTTTTCTGGTGAACGATGCTTCCCCGGACAATACCATGGGAACCATAAGGGATCTGTGTGATAAATATGACAATATCAAGGGAATCGGCTTTGCCCGGAATTTCGGACAGCATGCGGCACTGATGGCGGGACTTCGTCACTCCGACGGCGATTACGTGGTGTGTCTGGATGATGACGGACAGACACCGGCGGATGAAGTGGACAAGCTGCTGGGCAAGCTGGAAGAGGGTTTCGATGCCGTTTACGCCAGCTACGAACATAAACAGCATTCCACATTCCGGAATATGGGAAGCAAGGTCAATGAGCTGATGACCCGGATGATGCTGGATAAACCGGCGGATCTGTATATTTCCAGCTATTTTGCAGTGAAGAGATTCGTGGTGGAGGATATGATCCGCTATGAGAATTCCTACCCCTATGTCATTGGACTGGTGCTCCGGGCCACCAAAAACATTACCAATGTGGCGGTGTGTCACAGGGAAAGAGAGGAAGGCAGTTCCGGATATACATTGAAAAAGCTGCTGGGCTTATGGTTCAACGGATTTACCGCATTCTCGGTGAAACCGCTGCGGATTGCCACTACACTGGGTGTGGGATGTGCCGGTATGGGCTTTCTCTATGGAATCTATACCATTATCAAGCGTCTGGTGAATCCTAATGTGCCCATGGGCTTTAGTGCCCTGATGGCAGCCGTGGTATTTTTCGGCGGCATGATCATGATCATGCTGGGACTGATCGGGGAATATGTGGGACGTATTTACATCAGCATGAATAATTCTCCCCAGTATGTGATCCGGGAAAAGATCCATCTGGGTGAGGAAGACCGGTAAATCGAAATAAAACAGAAGGGTAACAGGAAAACGGATGAAGAAAGAACGTTTTGTGGATTGGTGGAAACAGGACAAACGTTATATGACACTGCTGAAAGCGGTACTGATGGCAATGCTTCCCCTGCTCTGCTGTCTGGTACGGACGGCAGCGGAAGGAAGAAGCATCGGACAGGTGTATCTTCCCTCTTCGGAATGGAACGACGAATTATTCTATTTCAAGCAGGTGGAGGGAATCGTAAATTACGGTTTTCCCCGGGGATATTTCGGTTTTAACGAAAGTCATGCGTTGCAGTTGTCCTTTGCAGCATGGAGTCCGGTGCTGGTATTTCCCTGGATCCTGTGGGGACTGTTATTCGGCTGGAATCTGCTGTCTCCGGTGATCTGCAATATTGTGCTGCTGACAATCACCATGTTTGTATTTGTCTGGCTGGTGAAGCCCACCTGGAAACAGCTGGGGATCCTGACGGTATTGTTCAGCCTGTATTCCCTGTTTGTCAGATATATGCTGTCCGGTATGCCGGAGGTGATCTGCTTCAGCTTGCTGATCCTGTTCTACGGACTGGCCATGAGCTATCTGAAAAAGGAGAGCCGCGGGAAACTGATCGCCATGTTCGTGATCTCGGTACTGCTGACCCTGATGCGGCCTTATATGCTGCTGTTTCTGGCTCTGGCCTGCTATTTCTGGATCTGCCGTAATAAAAAGGCAGGGTGGATCGGCTCAATTCTGATAGTGGCGGCAACGGGAATTACCTATGCCCTGATCAAACATTATCTGGGAGCGGAATATTTTACACCGCTGTTTTATACGGACTGGATCACTACCTTTTTCACTGATGGGATCGGCGCGGGCTTCCGCAACCTTTTCGGAACACTTTACTGGAAAGGACTGGAATTCTACAGACATTGTATCGAAGGGGGACGGAATGGTCTGGCTTCCGGAGC
>OHHQ01000696.1_pt1 | contig 16608 bp, 8 predicted proteins | sample 1568051 | NCBI WGS metagenome assembly OHHQ01 (sample SAMEA3879567, study PRJEB24766) | human gut metagenome | biome: human-associated habitat; feature: feces | place: USA | collected 1985/1987
TTTACCAATTCCGGATGATAATGCATCATAACAGAAGTTTCCAATTCATCTGCATGGTCACCCGGTTCATCAAAGTACTCTTTAGCAGGAACAAAGGCAAACCATTCGCTGCTGGCTATCAGGAAGTCGGGATAGTCCAGTGACAAGTCACGTATCATACTTTTGAATGTATTGCCGCCATGTCCGTTGATAATGACCATTTTGCGGTATCCCTGGGCGTATAGAGAGGCAACTATGTCGCTTAAAATCGCTTTTTGCGTTTCATAGCGATAATGGATGCAGAAATCCAGCTCGCGTTGTCCCGGATTCTGTGAACCGGCAGTGATGTAAGGCATGACCATGCAACGAATACCGTAATGTGTTTTTGCCAGTTTTGCAGCATCTAGTGCGATGTCGTGGCTCAGAATGCAGTCTGTCAGATAAGGCAGGTGCAGATTATGCGGTTCGGTAGCTCCCCAAGGGAGGAGGACCAAATCATATTTCAATGGTTTTACCTTGCCGTAACAGGTTACGGCAAGGTCTAGTTCTTTATCCATTATTTATAAGAATTTTTAAAGATATGCAGGATTTCTTCGTCTGTAATCGGGCGTGGGTCGAGAGTGAACAGTCCTCCCATCGTATCTCTTGCATTTTGCAGGAATTTGGGGAAATCTTCGGATTGGATACCAAATTCGCTCAGTTTGATAGAATGTACTTTACATTCTTTTTGCAGTGTAATCAATGCATCAATGAAATCGGACGGACGGTTGCTCTTTTTCTGGGTCATCATTTCAGCCATTTTCATGTAACGTTTTGTACAGTCATGCCGGAAAGTTTCGAAGTATGCCTCAGACAAGGCAATGAGTCCTGCTCCATGAGGAAGTTGTGGATAATAAGCACTCATGGCATGTTCTAATGAATGTTCGGAAGTGCAGCTTGAAGTGGCTTCCACCATGCCTGCCAAGGTGCTGGCCCAAGCAATTTTGGCACGCGCTTTCAAATTCTTTCCGTCGGCTACGGCTACTGGCAGATATTTGTAGATCAGACGGATGGCTTCTAAGGCGTAAAGATCACTGATGGGTGTTGCACAATTGGCGATAAAACCCTCTGCGGCATGGAAGAATGCATCGAACCCTTGATAGGCGGTGAGGTGCGGAGGAATGGAAACCATCAGTTCCGGGTCTACAATAGATAAGGTAGGGAAGGTCAGCTGGCAACCGAAGCCTATCTTTTCTTGAGCCGTTTCGTGGGTAATCACTGTCCATGGATCCATTTCTGTTCCGGTTCCGGCGGTGGTAGGGATGGCGATAATGGGAAGTGCTTTGGTAACAGGGCGTCCTTTACCACTACCCCCTGATACATAATCCCAGTAGTCACCATCGTTGCAGGCCATAACAGCTATACTTTTGGCTGAGTCGATGGAACTTCCGCCTCCCAGTCCTACTACAAAGTCGCACTTTTCCTCCCGGCAGATGGCGGCTGCTTCCATGACGTGTTCTTTGATGGGGTTGGGAAGGATTTTATCGTAAACCAGTGTTTCTACATTATTCAGTCTTAATTGGGCAAGTACTCTCTCCAAATATCCATATTTCCGCATGGAAGTTCCGGATGAGATGACGACCAGTGCCTTTTTTCCCGGTAATTTTTCACTGGATAATTTCTTGATTTCTCCGCAGCCAAATACTAATTTGGTAGGGATGTATAAACTAAATACAGGATTTGCTTTCATGTTCTTTCGTATTTAAAGTTTCACTGGTAACAAATGTAGGAAAATAATAGTTTGCTTGTTTAAGTAATTTGTTAAATTTTACATACTGCCGGATTGTATTCGTTTTCTTTAATTCAGTTTGAGATAGATACGTTTTTTCGATTATACTCGAAAAAAGAAATAAACAGTGTTTTTTTTTTCGATTATACTCGAAAAAAACTATCTTTGTGGGAAAAGATTCGAGTATGGACGATAAATGGAAAGCTTTAGAAAAGTATAACCTTTGGGGTGGAAATACGTATCAATTGGGACTGGAACGGAAATCTTATACCGACAAGATTGGCAATTTTGTGGGGAATAACTTGGTGAAGGTACTTATAGGACAACGTCGTTCGGGCAAAAGTTATATTCTCAGGCAAATTGCTTCAAGTCTTGTCTCGGAACGAGGAGTAAATCCGGCTAATATCCTATATATAAATAAGGAGTATCTGGAATTTGATTTTATTGATGATTATAAAGCATTGGAAAGTCTGTATCGTTTTTATCGGGAAAAGCTTAAACCGCAAGGAAAAGTATATTTGTTTTTCGATGAAATTCAAAATGTGGATGGCTGGGAAAGGTTTGTAAACTCCCATTCGCAAGACTTTGTCGAAGAGAGTGAATTGTTTATCAGCGGTTCTAACTCTAAAATGCTTTCCAGTGAACTTGCCACTCTTTTGTCGGGACGTTATGTAGAATTTCATATATTCCCCTATAGTTATGCTGAATATTTACAGTTGATGCAGCAACCTGCCGGTCGGGCTTCTTATTTGGCCTATTTACAGAAAGGCGGTTTGCCCGAATTGTACAACCTGCCCACTGTCGAGTCAGAAAAACAGTACGTCGCTTCTGTGAAAGATACGATTTTGTTGCGTGATATAGTGAAGCGTAAACCCGTTCGTGATGTAAGGTTATTGGATGATATTTTTATTTATTTGGTGAATAATGCGTCCAATCTGTTTTCCGTTCAGCATATTGTTAATTTCTTTAAATCCAAGAACCGGAAGGTGAGTTATGATACCTTATCTAATTATCTAGGTTATATAGAAGAAGCTTTTCTTGCTTATAAAACAGAACGTTACAATATAAAAGGAAAGGATGTGGTGGCAGGTAATTGCAAGTATTATCTGAATGACTTGTCCTTTAAGAATTTTCTTTATCCGGGCTTTGCTTATGGAGTCGGGTATTTGTTGGAGAATGCAGTATATTTGGAACTTCGTCGTTTAGGCTATATTGTATATACAGGTTCTTTTCGGAATAAAGAAGTTGATTTTGTTGCTATGAAGGACGATAGAGTGATTTATCTCCAAGCAACTTACATGTTGGAAACGGCACAAACCATGGAACGGGAATATGCTCCTTTGCTGACGATAGGTGATAATTATGAAAAATATGTCGTTTCCATGGATGAGGTACAATTCCCTTCCAATGAAGGGGTCAGGCATATACAGGCTTGGAATTTAAAGGAAATATTGTAGGAAATCAGTTTCTCTTTTTAATATACAGTTTTTGGTAAGAGTTGTCAAAACTCTGATGATATTGTCTGTAGTCTATTATCCAATGTTGCTCACCGCTCCCCCGGATATGTAGAGCAGGAATAGCACCGAAGAGGAGAGTATAGTGGATATTATTTGCTTATGTGCAGTTGGCGCAAACATACGATTGGCATATCAGTCTGTATATCAGTATTCCGCTTATCTTTGCAGTCGCTATCGGGCTGAGTCTGCTTTCTTATTACTATTTTGAGAAACCGGCCAACCGCTGGGTAAAACGAATTTTAAATAAACAATAATAACTAGTTCATGGAAAAACAATTATCAGAAAAACTGCCACGCGTTGAGGTGGTGGATGCTTTACGGGGATTTGCAGTCATGGCAATTCTTTTAGTGCATAGTTTGGAGCATTTCATCTTTCCGGTTTATCCGGTAGACCAGCCTGCATGGTTGAATATACTGAATGACGGGGTATTCAATGTTACATTTACTTTATTGGCTGGAAAATCGTATGCCATTTTTGCTTTGCTGTTTGGATTTACATTTTATATTCAGTCGGCTAACCAACAGCGTAAAGGAAAAGATTTTGGTTATCGTTTTCTGTGGCGTTTGCTGTTATTGGTAGCTTTTGCTACGCTGAATGCAGCTTTTTTTCCGGCAGGAGATGTGTTGTTGCTGTTCTCGGTAGTGGGAATCGTATTGTTCGTGGTGCGCAAGTGGAGTGACTGTGCCATACTAGTTACGGCTATTTTGTTTCTATTGCAGCCCGTTGAGTGGTATCATTATATAGTAGGTCTGTTTGATCCTTCTCATACTTTGCCCGATTGGGGAGTGGGCGCGATGTATAAAGAAGTGGCGGAATATACCAAAGAGGGGAATTTGTGGGAGTTTTTGGGTAAGAATATGACCTTTGGTCAGAAAGCCAGTCTATATTGGGCTCTGGGAGCAGGGCGTTTTTGGCAGACTGCCGGCTTGTTCTTGATGGGGTTGTATATCGGACGCAAACAATTGTTTGTAACTTCCGAAAAACATACTCGTTTTTGGGTGAAGGCTCTTATCATTTCCGCTATCTCTTTTGCTCCGCTTTTCCAACTGAAAGAGTTGATTATGGCTAGTGACAGTGAACTCATTCGCCAGACTGCCGGAACTGCTTTTGATATGTGGCAAAAGTTCGCTTTTACATTTGTACTGGTTGCTTCTTTTGTATTGCTTTATCAACGGGATAGGTTTAAGAATTTTGTATCAAATCTTCGTTATTATGGTAGGATGAGTCTGACCAATTATATCACCCAATCTATTGCCGGAGCTATTATTTATTTCCCTTTCGGACTTTATCTGGCTCCGTACTGTGGATATACGTTGAGTTTGCTGGTTGGTTTTGTACTCTTTTTGTTGCAAGTACAGTTCTGCAAATGGTGGTTGAAAGGACATAAGCAGGGACCGTTAGAGAGTCTTTGGCATAAATGGACCTGGATGTATTCCAAAAAATAAGGAACTTTGGGCAGGAGTTGCATATGCTATACGGAAGAGAGGAGAAGGCAAAAGGTAATTTGCCTTTTCCTCTCTTCCGTATAGGGACTGATTCTTGTTTCCCAAGTTTCCCGAATATCATAAAAAGGATATCAGTTCAGGATTATAATCAATTGTTTTTGCCTTCTATCTGAATTTGAATTGCTTGTCCTGTACGTTGCAGACATTCTATAAAAATAGAAAGATGATTGGTCTTTTGCATCAACTCACATATAATTTCCTTTTCTTCTGTGCACCAAGGTTCATAAGCACGTGGGAAAGTTTCACGTTGTTTATGGATATAAGGTGGAAGGACTGTTTTCTGAATGCCTAACTCTTGGACTTTTTGTTTTATACGGCAAATATCTTCTTCTGTACAATCATTAAAAGATTCTTTTGTAAAGAACCCCGGATATTTTTGGTCAATGTCAAGATTGATTGTAGGCTTAGATAGGGATTGAAAGGTTTTTTCTCTGCTTTCTAGTTCCTTTATCAGATTGTTGATGTACTCATCGGCTTGAACAGATGATACAACTATGGAACATTCGTGGCGGGAGTATTCTTTATGGCGGTTGGCAGATAACCAGTTGAAAGAACCCTCTATAAGTGTATGGTTATCAATGGCCAATGATTTATTGTGGATACCTTTTACTTCAATGAGGGTTGCGCCATTTTCTATTAATATGTTCCGTCCCTCTTCGGCACGGCTGAGCAACTGATTGGTTTTCGTATCATAATCTAGAGACGAATCGGTGTAGACTGTGACATCCACTCCTCGTTGTACCGTGTGGCGTATCAGCGGAACCAACTGGTCGTTTTCTATGGCGTGGATAGATATGAATGGAGATACAATCAGCAGACGGTGTCTTGCTTTTTCAAAAGCTTGGTGCAGAACCTGGATATGCTCTTCTGTGGTGGACAGACGAAGGGTGGGGTGGTAGGTGCACAGCGGAACTTCCTGTTGGTAAATAAAGTTGTTGGAAATCTCGTTGGATGGATCATCGAAAAGCCATTTAGCCATATTTCCTACCGGGGTGTTTTCTTCCGGATGGAAAATATTCATGTTGCCAAAAACAATGAAATGATGCTGAGCGCGCGATATCGCTACATTGAGCATATTGTATTTTCCATCACGCTCCATAAAAAGAGAATGGTCTTCGGGAGAGTTGACTGTTGAAAAAAGAACAATCGGACATTGGGCACCTTGCAGGGAATGTACGGTGCCGATGATCATATCTTTATATTTCTCATTTCCTGATATTTTTTGTATTTGATGCCGTATTTCGGCTTCTTGGGCTTTAAAAGGAGTTACTACGGCTACAATTTCATGAATAGGCTTTTTATAGGTCTTTTCCAGATTATCTTTTTCCAGTTCCAGCCAACAGACAATGGCTTCCGCTTCAGCCCGGTTGAGGCGACTTCCTGTTTTTCCAGGGCTGCTGTAACTGTTGATGTGTACATATCCTTTGGAAGGGAGGGACTTGTATTTTACTTCGTTACCTTTTTTAGGAAGTAACCTGCCGTGGTAAACATAATCATTGCAATAAGCAATAATGGAATCTACGCATCGTCTGTGTTCGGTCAGAAAAGCTCCTTTTTCACCTTTTACTGTAAAATTACAGCTTTTACGTGCCAGTTTCATTATACTTCCGGAAGAAGAAAGGAAACCATTGTTTTCTAAAAAACGGTATTTTTCCGAGGACTGGTTGGAAACAATGCCCAGATTCTTTAAATTAATGAATGAATATTCATCAGAAATGGACCATACAGGCTCTATTTGTTGAATATCACCTACTAAAATCGCTTGCTTGGCCAAACTGAAGGAGGGAACGGCAAGTTCGGGTGAAACTTGTCCGGATTCATCTACAATCAACAGATCTATTCCATTGTATAAAGGAATATCCCATTTTCCGTTCTCCGCATAGGTCATATACTTGGGTAGAGAATGGAAAGTAGAGATGAAAACAGGCATTACGCAAGCCAAACGTTTTAATCTTTGGGTATAGGCTTCTTGTGTGCGCTGCTTACCTTCATCGCACTTGCTTAACCGGTGAATAAACTCGGCTTCCCGATAATGTATGGCATACCAGAACATTTGATACCGATAGCTGATATCCAGCCTTACTGCCATGTCTTCTGTATAAGGTAAGTTGCCATACTCAGGGTTGGAACTTATTTTTTCGTAACGTTCTTTGAATTCTTCTGTCAAAGTCCACTGTTCTATTACTTTGTCGTAGGAGGGTAATGGCTCATGGAATTTACGGATAAACTTCTGTAATATATTGTTTTCCTTCCGGTTTCCGTATTCTGTTGTTTCGGCAGCTTGGATACAGAGAATAATCTTTTTTTGGAGGGCTTGCATTTCTTTACGGAGAAATTGCCGGCATTTTGTTTCGTCTTGATAGTTTTTCTTGAAAAAGTTATTGAAGCATTGCAGATAGAATTGTTTGTACTCTTCTTGACGTTCAGGTGTATCGTATGCTGCCGGAAATCCATCCCCTTTGGGGTTGAACATCATTTTGTACTGTTGTTGCAGCTCTTTTTCCCTGACAGATATAGGCCTAATGTATCCAGTTCGGGTAGCCAGCGGTTGGACAACCGGGGATGTGTTGTGTCATTGGTTGTTTCCGCTTTGAAATCCTTCAGGATATTGGTGATCGCCTGATTATTAGCTGAACTTGCAACTATAATTTCCGGCTCTTCCGGATTGTTTAGAATGTTATGAGCAAGTCTGTTTGCAATGACAGTTTGCAGAAAAGTGGTTTTTCCTGTTCCCGGAGGACCGTTGACGACAAAAATATCAGCACATTCCGGTGTTGTGTACATTGCTAGTGTTTCGCGTTGAGATATGGACAAAGGAAAGTCGCTGCTCATTTGTGCCCAGTGTTCTTGGTTGCATTATACTTTCCGGTTAGTTGGAATAGGAAGAGCGTTAGCAGATTTTGTTTGTATTAATAAATTCAACAGGGGATGTGGAGTGGCATTGTCATCTTTTAAGAGTTTGTCATATAGTGTGATTATGGGCTGTGCCATATTGCGCTCGGAGGCTTTTATGATAATGATTTCTGGATTATCATAGTAATTCATTGTGCTGAAAGTTTTGCCGGTTGCTTTCTTGAAAAGCTGCTCGCATGCTTGCCAATAGGCCTCCCATTTTGTTTCTTCAGTGTTAAAATTGGATAGTAGTTGATCTACTTTTGAAAGAGAAGCTATAGTGCGGTCATTGGCTGCATTAGGCTCCAAAAATTTACGAATAAATATTGGGATTCTGTCTGATTCGTTCTCGCATACGGTTAGTTTGCCGTCAGGCAACATGGTGGCAGTAATCAAGAAGGGATATTCCGGTCTTTCTGATTGGGAAGTCCAGCCGTTTTCAAATTCGGGCAAAAGAATACAAGGAGCAATCATTACTTTTTGTTTTTCATTGCTGTCTTCTGCTTTCCAATCAGGGAAAATAACAGGAATACTTTTGAGAGGAATGAATTTAAGTATCTTGTCACCAATGTTTAGGGTGATTCGTGGTCCTTTGAGAGCAATAGCTTTGCGCTCTGCATCTTGAAGACAAGTTTTCCAGTATTTTAGTAAGGTCTGGTCCATTTGTTTTTACGTTTGTGTGATGGAATAATTTACAAATATAAGAAAATAGGTGAAAAGAATACGGTAATTGGGGTAACATTCCTGAATTTATGATTTTTTTACATTAAGAGGGATTGGAGATGTCGGGATAATCATTATTAGCGGTAAATGAATTGGGATGAACGGAATAATGGTAATATTTAGTGGTGATGAGGCAAGAAACTTGCCTTTATGAAGCAAATGAAGCTAAAATAGACGAGAATTTATCTGTGTGGGGAGTGTGGATATACTAATTTTGCCAATAAATGAAACTTAAATCTATGATGAAAAGATTTGCAAATTTATTGGCTGTTTTTATTCTTTCTGTAAATTGTATTAGTGCCCAAAATCTAACTCGTTGGGTTAATCCGTTTATTGGAACCGGTGCTGTTCAATCCAGTCTTTCCGGGAATAATTATCCAGGAGCTACTGTCCCTTTTGGTATGGTGCAGCTGAGTCCCGATACTCGTGAAGCGCCTGATTGGGCACAAGCTTCGGGATATGATTATAATGATTCTATTATTTATGGTTTCAGTCATACACGTTTAAGCGGAACCGGTGCTTCCGATTTTATAGATATCCTTCTATTTCCTACCATGAGTGATAAAAGGAAATCGTCTTTTACTCATCAAAACGAACAGGCGCGTCCGGGGTATTATCAAGTATTATTAACGGATGAGAAGATTCAAGCGGAGTTGACGGCTTCTGTGCATGTAGGGATACATCGCTATATCTATTCTGATGGCGGTCAGTTGAAATTATGGTTGGATTTAGATCATTCGGCAAATAAGGAGAGTTGGAACCGCCGGATAATTCAATCACAAATCCGTGTAGTTTCTCCTACAGTAGTAGAAGGATATCGTGTTATTACAGGATGGGCAAAACTGAGGAAAATATATTTCCATCTTGAATTTTCCCAACCAATCTTATCCAGTCAGTTACATGATGGCAATCGGAGGTATGAGAATACTCCTGTCATTAATGGTACAGAACTGTGTGGATTATTCTGTTTCGACAAGAAGTGGAATAATGAATTGATATGTAAAGTCGCTTTATCTTCAGTTTCCATTGAAAATGCCCGGTTGAATATGGCAGCTGAGGTTCCCGGATGGAACTTTGAACATATTGCTTCTGCTGCCGAAGCCAGCTGGGAGAAAGAATTGAAGAAAGTCATCATCCAAGGTACCGGTTTGCAGAAAAAGATTTTTTATACAGCTTTATATCATACTATGGTACAACCTAATACGATGAGCGATGTAAATGGTGAATATATGGCTGCCGATTATACGACACGTAAGGTAGCCGATAATGAAGTTCATTATTCCACTTTTTCTTTATGGGATACATTCAGAGCAGCTCATCCGCTTTATACTTTGCTGCATACCGACCGCATTCCTGATTTTATTAAAAGCATGATGAGGCAATATGACTATTATGGTTATTTGCCTGTGTGGCAATTATGGGGGCAGGATAATTATTGTATGATTGGTAATCACTCCATTCCTGTTATTGTGGATGCTGTGCTGAAAGGTGTTGCAGGAGTGGATGCGGAAAAAGCTTATGAAGCGGTTCATAGCAGTTCCATCGTATCTCATCCGAACTCTCCTTTTGAAGTATGGGAGAAATATGGATATATGCCTGAGGACATTCAGACACAATCTGTTTCTATTACTTTAGAACAAGCTTTTGATGATTGGTGTGTCGCACAGTTGGCCCGGAAATTAGGGAAAGAAGAAGATTATAGCCGCTTTATGAGGCGTTCTGCTTTTTACCGGAATCTGTTTAATGCAGAGACAAAATTCTTTCAACCGAAAAATAAGAAAGGAGAATGGATGGAACCTTTCGATCCTTATAAATATGGAGCCAATGGCGGCTATCCTTTCACTGAGGGGAATGCCTGGCAATACTTCTGGTATGTACCCCAGAATATACCCGACTTGATTTCACTGACAGGGGGCAACAACGCTTTTACCGCAAAATTGGATACCTTCTTCACTGTCAATTATCAAAGTGGTGAGCTGAATGACAATGCTTCCGGTTTTGTAGGGCAATATGCGCATGGCAATGAGCCGAGCCATCACGTGGCTTATCTGTATGCTTGTGCGGGAGAACCTTGGAAGACACAGAAATATGTGGCGCATATCATGAATGAACTGTACAACGATTCTTCTTCGGGCTATGCCGGTAATGATGATTGCGGGGAAATGTCTGCTTGGTATGTGTTTGGCGCACTTGGCTTTTATCCGGTAAATCCGGTCAGCGGAGAGTACATTATCGGTACTCCTATGTTGGAGGAAGCGGCTATTCAGTTGCCTGATGGAAAGACTTTTACCATCAAAGCCCCACGTAAAAAGCACAATGAGATTTATATCCGTTCCATGAAACTGAAAGGCAAGAAATATACAAAGAATTATATTACCCATCAGGATATTATGAATGGCGGAACGCTGGAGTTTGTAATGAGTGCCACACCGCGAAAATAATGAATGGTTTGTTGTCCTTTAGTTTGATTATTTTATGAAAAGACTTATCGTTGTATATTTGTTGTTTATCAGTTTGAATGTACTGAATGCGTGGGCTCAGAAGTCTCCCGCAGATTATGTCAATCCGATTATCGGTGCTACAACCGCCGATGAAATGGCTGGCTCCGATCACGGACTGGGAAAAACATTTCCCGGTGTGTGCACTCCTTTCGGCCTGGTGCAATTGAGTCCCGATACAAAGACCGGAGGAGATAACGGCCCCGGGTATTCCTGGCATCATTCTACCATCGAAGGATTCAGCTTCACCCACATGAGCGGCATCGGTTGGTATGGCGATTTGGGTAATTTCCTGGTTATGCCTACCACGGGAGAACTGCATACGTTCAAAGGTACGGAAGAGAATCCCGAAAGCGGTTACCGTTCCCGTTACTCTCATGACCGTGAGGTGGCAAAAGTGGACGGTTATTCTGTGATGCTGGATGATTATGGTATTCAGGTGGAATTGGCAGCGGCTTCCCGTTCGGGAATGATGCGTTTTACCTATCCTCAGTCTGAGGTTTCCCGCATACAGATAGATTTGGCACGCCGTATCGGAGGTACTTCTACCGAACAATATGTAGAAGTGGTGGACGATTATACCATTAAAGGTTGGATGAAATGTACCCCCGATGGTGGCGGTTGGGGAGATGGGGCAGGACAAGGTAACTATACAGCTTATTTCTATTGCTGCTTTGACCGTCCTTTGAAAAATTTTGGCTTATGGAGTGCGGATATCCCCGAGGGAGTGGAACGTAAGAATGCTTCCAATGATGATCCGGCTTACCATGAATATATCAAGAATGCTCATGTATTTCCTCGGAAAAAGATAGCTCAAGGGAAACATCTGGGCTTTTATACTGAGTTCTCCACTCGTGAAGGGGAGCAGGCTTTGTTGAAATGCGGCATCTCGTTTGTCAGCATAGAGGGTGCGCGAAAGAATCTGCAAAGCGATATTTCCGATTGGAATTTTGATGGAGTGCGTCAGCGTGCCCGCAGGCAGTGGAATGAGGCTCTCTCGGGTGTACAGGTGGAAGGAGAGGAAAAGGATAAGACTATTTTCTATACATCTTTATATCACACGATGATAGATCCGCGTTGTTTCTCGGATGTGGACGGCGCCTATCCGGGGGCGGATGGCAAGGTGCATTATGCGGATAATTTTATCTATCGTACTATTTTCAGCGGCTGGGATGTATTCCGTAGCCAGTTTCCTTTACAGACCATTACCAATCCCCGGCTGGTGGACGATGAAATAAACTCATTGATTCAACTGGCGGAACTGAGCGGTAAGAAATATTTTCCACGTTGGGAATTCTTGAATGCCTATTCGGGTTGTATGGTGGGTAATCCGGCCGTTTCGGTGGTGGCGGATGCTTACAATAAAGGTATCCGGAATTATGATACCCGGAAAGCTTTGGAATATTCTTTGAACACAGTCCGCACATTTGGCAATAATGAGCAGGGATATACGCCGGATGATCTTTCGAAAACGTTGGAGTATGCTTATACGGACTGGTGTGTCAGCACTATGCTTCGTGATATGGGAAGGGAACAGGAAGCTGTGGCATTTGAGAGGAAGGCACAATCTTATCATCAGGTATGGTGTGATAGTGTGAAATGGTTCCGTGCACGTTCGGCAGATGGTAGCTGGATGCCGTGGAAGGGGCGGAATGTACATTGGCAAGGTTGTATAGAAAGTAATAATTATCAGCAGGGCTGGTTTGTCCCGCATGATCTGGAAGGATTGATTTCTCTTATGGGAAAAGAGTACTTTGAACGGGAATTGGTAGCATTCTTCGAGGGAGCAGATGAACGTTTCATGTGGGGGGATTACTATAATCATCCTAACGAGCCTGATCATCAGGTACCTTTCATGTTGAACTATACTTCGCGTCCGTGGCTCACCCAATATTGGACACGGCGTATCTGCCGGAATGCATACGGTGATACAGTGAACGGATTGTGTGGAAATGAGGATGTGGGACAGATGTCTGCCTGGTATATTCTGGCGGCTATGGGATTCCATCCTATTTGTCCCGGCAATAACCGTTATGAATTGACAAGTCCTGTATTCCGTAAAGTTATTTTGTCTTTAGATAATCGATATTATAAAGGAAGGACATTTACGATCATAGCACATCATAATTCTCCGGAGAATGTATATATCCAGTCTGTTTCCTTGAATGGAAAGCCTTTGAACCGTCTTTGGATTACCCATGAAGAGATAACAAAGGGTGGCGTTCTGGAATTTGTGCTGGGAAAAGATCCTAAGCACTGAATCCTCCTTTTATAGGCTGTAATTGAAGCAAAAGAGCCTAAAAATGGCGAAATATTCTCTACCTGATGGGAGAGGTATGTTTACTTTTGCCTTGGAAGAAACTATTAATCATGAAAAATATGAAACATTTTAAGACTTATTTGGGAGCAATGGCTTTGGCGCTTTCCGGATGCCAGAGTGCGACTGATTCCTGCGAAACTACAGAATTATGGTATGCCCAGCCGGCAGAAGTTTGGATGGAATCTTTACCTATTGGTAATGGACGCTTGGGAGCTATGACTTATGGTGGAATAGAGGAAGAGAAACTGGCGTTGAATGAATCGACAATGTGGTCCGGCCAGTACAATGAGAACCAGAACATACCTTTCGGACGAGAGAAAATGAACCAGCTCAGAAAGTTGTTCTTTGAGGGAAAACTATCGGAAGGAAACCGTATAGCCGGAGATAATCTTCATGGCAACCAGACTTCTTTCGGAACTCATCTTCCCATTGGAGATTTGAAGATGCAATTCATTTACCCCGAAGGTAAAGTGACCGGCTACCGTCGTTCGTTAAGCTTGGATGAGGCTGTCAGCAGCGTTTCTTTCAACTCCGGCGGTGTGAACTATAAACGTGAGTATTTTGCTACAAACCCGGATAATGTTCTCGTACTCCGCTTGACCGCTGATAAGCAAAAGTCCATTACTATGAATATGGGATTGGATTTGATGCGTCAAGCCGATCTTTCTGTAGAAGATAACCAATTGGTATTTACCGGGAAAGTAGATTTTCCCTTGCATGGTCCGGGCGGAGTCTGTTTTGAAGGAAGAATAGCCGTTCTGGCTGATAATGGAGAGGTAAAGATGGAACAGTCTGAAGTAGGTATAAAAGAAGCTGATGCCGTGACTTTGATTGTCGATGTGCGTACCGATTATAAAAGTCCTGATTACAAGACTCTTTGTGCTGATGGCGTGAAGAAGGCTGCAGCTAAATCTTATGATGAATTGAAGCAGGCGCATATAAAGGATTATAACACGTTGTACAATCGTGTCTCTATTCATTTCGGACAAGACGCTAACCGCGCGTTGCCTACGGATGTCCGTTGGAAACAAGTGAAGGAAGGCAAAACTGATACTGGTCTGGATGCCTTGTTTTTCCAGTATGGCCGTTACCTCACCATTGCCAGTTCCCGCGAAAACTCTCCATTGCCCATTGCCTTGCAGGGTTTTTTCAATGACAACAAGGCGTGCAACATGGGCTGGACCAATGACTATCATCTGGATATCAATACTGAACAGAATTATTGGGCAGCGAATGTAATGCCCCCCTGTTTACCTATATTAAGGATTTGGCGCATCACGGTGCGAAGACTGCCGAAGTGGTCTATGGATGTAAAGGCTGGACTGCTCACACAACAGCCAATGTCTGGGGATATACTCCTGCCTCCAGTACCATTATTTGGGGACTGTTCCCGATGGCAAGCTCATGGATAGCTTCCCATCTGTGGACACAATATGAATTTACACAGGACAAGCAATATCTGGCCGAAACGGCCTATCCGCTTTTGAAAGGTAATGCACAGTTCATCCTGGATTTCTTGGCAAAAGACCCGAAGAGTGGTTATCTGATGACAGGGCCGAGCATCTCACCCGAAAACTGGTTTCGTACAGCAGGCGGTGAAGAAATGGTTGCCTCCATGATGCCTGCCTGTGACCGTGAACTGGCCTACGAGATCTTGTCGAATTGTGTTCAGGCTTCAGAGATATTGAATACCGACCGCGAGTTTGCCGATAGCCTGCGTACTGCCATCGCCCAACTTCCTCCCATCCAGTTGCGTGCCAATGGTGCCATTCGTGAATGGTTTGAAGATTTCGAGGAAGCTCATCCCAACCATCGTCACACTTCCCACCTGCTGGCACTCTATCCTTTCTCCCAAATCACTTTGGAGAAGACTCCCGAATTGGCGGAAGCTGCCCGCAAGACCATCGAGAATCGTTTGTCTGCCGAGAACTGGGAAGATACAGAGTGGAGTCGTGCCAATATGATTTGTATGTATGCCCGCTTGAAAGATGCACAGGAAGCATATAAGAGTGTTCAATTATTGCAGGGCAAGCTTTCACGTGAGAATTTAATGACTGTATCTCCAGGTGGCATTGCAGGTGCGGAAGGTGATATTTATTCGTTTGATGGGAATCCCGCCGGTACAGCTGGTATGGCAGAAATGCTCATACAGAATCATGAGGGTTATGTAGAATTCTTACCCTGTTTGCCTGTTGAATGGAAAGAGGGTAGCTTCAAAGGTCTGTGCATCCGTGGGGGAGCCGAAGTAGCGGCCGAGTGGACGAATGCGGTCATCAATAGTGCTTCATTGAAGGCTACAGCCAATCAGACTTTCAAAGTGAAACTTCCTCAGGGAAAGAGTTATAAGGTGATGCTGAACGGAAAAGAAGCGGTTGCCAATCCGGATGCCAAAGGATTGATAACAGTGGATATGAAGAAGAATGATTTGTTGGAAATAAGATAATTTAAATTGTTAGTTCATTGTAGGGACGGATTTATTCTGTCCCTGCATTGGATAAGATTATAATTTGCTCATGAAAAAATCTTTTTTATTGCTCGGTTTGCTTGCTTTGTTTGCTGTAACAGCCATGTATGCCTCACCTTATAATATAGCAGCGAAAAGTCGTGTTTCCGCCTCTTCTGTATGTAGCGGAGAGTATGATGCAGAGAATGTCACCGACCAAGTGATACGCATACCGGGAAAAGGAGCATGGGCATCAAAAAGTACAATGACCTTTTGGGGGCAGATTGATTATCCTTGGATACAATTGGACTGGGAGACACCGGTATGCATCAATAAAGTCATCTTGTATGACCGTCCGGAGAAAGAAACACATATAGCCGGAGGGACGCTGCATTTCAGTGATGGAAGTTCAATCAATGTCTGTCAGATTCCCAATGACGGCGCTCCGAAAGTAATTGAATTTCCTGCCCGGAAAACGCAATGGATGCGCTTTGAAGTAACAGATGGCGATGGGGAGAATCTAGGATTGTCAGAAATAGAAGTTTTCCCAGCCCCCGAAGATTATTCTGATTATGTTTCATGGGTAGACCCGTACATAGAGTCTGCCAGAGGGCGATACTTTTTCTTTATTACCGGTAACCAGCCTTTTGGAATGATCGGTGCAGCACCATTGCCCCGGAATAAAAATCAATATGGAGGGGGGTATAACTATAATTCCACCCATGTACTGGGTTTCCCTCAGATTCATTGCTGGATGCTGTCCGGCCTGACACTTATGCCGACTACCGGTCATGTGAATCCTACCCTCGGAGAAGAAGGCTGGCAATCCTCTTTTTCCCATGACGGAGAGATAGTGCAGTCGGGCTATCATCGTTTGTATCTGGAAAAATATAATACTTGGGTGGAACAGACTACTACAGACCGGGTCAGCTTTTACAGATTGACTTACACCGAAGATGCCA
>OHHQ01000704.1_pt1 | contig 16414 bp, 10 predicted proteins | sample 1568051 | NCBI WGS metagenome assembly OHHQ01 (sample SAMEA3879567, study PRJEB24766) | human gut metagenome | biome: human-associated habitat; feature: feces | place: USA | collected 1985/1987
TTTTCCGAAAACATGTACGTCTTTTTTTTGAGGTCATACTTACTTTGCCGATGAAGTATATATCCTATGCCCGGAGAAGATATACTTCAAGTGACATCGAAGTATATCTCCGAAAAAAAGCCACTCCGCCTTTCTGTATTAACTTTATCACCAACAAATAATATGCGAATGAAAAAAACATTGTTACTACGGGATCTCGGCAATAATATCTATCTTTGTTCGTTAGTCACGATTAAACACGTTGCGTCATGAGCCAGACAATTTATCCCATCGGCATACAGAACTTCGAGAGCCTTCGCAAGGACGGCTATCTTTATATTGATAAGACCGCCTTGGTTCACCAATTGGCGACTACCGGGCGATATTACTTCCTCAGCCGCCCGAGGCGCTTCTGACCGGTGTTACGAAGTTTGGGAAAGTAAGCGTATTCAGCGACCTGAATAACTTGGACGATATTTCTATGCGAGAGCCATACGCCGCGATTTGCGGGATTACGGAAGCAGAGTTACTGACTTATTTCGACGGAGATATCCATAAACTGGCCTCCTCCCTCGAACTGACCTATGATGAAACACGCTCCTTGCTGAGAAAGCGTTACGACGGCTATCATTTCGTGGCCAACGGACCGGGTATCTATAACCCTTTCAGCCTGCTGAATACCTTTAAATATATGCGGCCCGAGGATTATTGGTTCGAGACCGGAACACCTTCTTATTTAGTAGAGTTACTCAAGCACACCCATTACGACCTCTATGAGCTGGCAAACACCGAGACCGATGCCGATGTGCTGAACAGTATCGACTCAACCTCTAGCAATCCTGTCTCTGTCATTTACCAAAGCGGCTACCTTACGATCAAGGATTATGATTCCGAATTCAAGATCTATCGATTAGGCTTCCCGAATAGGGAAGTGGAGGAAGGCTTCATCAAGTACCTGTTTCCTTTCTACACCAGTGTTAGCGCTCCAAAGACTCCTTTCGAAATCAGGCGTTTTGTCCGGGAGGTGGAGAATGGTGATTACGACGCTTTCTTCCGTCGCTTGCAAAGCTTCTTCGCCGACACCCCTTACGAGGTGATCGCCGGGCAAAAGCCGGAACGAGACACGGAGTTGCATTACCAAAATGTGCTTTTCATCGTCTTCCGCCTGATGGGGCTTTACGCCAAGGTGGAATACCACACCTCAAACGGTCGTATCGACCTCGTCGTACAGACTGATCGTTACATATACATCATGGAGTTTAAGTTGAATGGCTCCGCGGAAGATGCCCTGCGGCAAATCGACGAGAAACGATACGCCCTGCCTTTCGCCAACGATGGACGCAAGGTTTTCAAGATCGGTGTAAACTTTTCTTCCGAGACACGAAACATTGAGCGGTGGGTGGTGGAATAAAAAAGCCTATGTTTTCGCACACACGCTATACATTATTCGAAATAAACCCTTACATTTGCGAAAAACATAATACTATACCACCATGAGTAAGAAAGTCATAACTTTCGGAGAGATCATGCTTAGGCTGGCTACTCCGGACTATTTACGCTTTTGCCAAGCCAATCAGTTCAACGCTACTTTTGGCGGAGGGGAAGCGAATGTCGCCGCTTCACTCGCCAACTATGGCATAGAGACTGAGTTTGTAACCCGTTTACCAAAAAATGACATCGCCCGTGCCTGCGTTATGGAATTACGCAAACAGGGTATCGGAACTTCCAAGATCATTTACGGAGGGGAGCGGTTAGGCATTTATTTTCTGGAGACCGGAGCGGTCGCTCGTGCCAGTAAGGTGGTATATGACCGGGCCCATTCTTCCATCGCCGAGATCCAGCCGGGGATGATCGACTGGGAAGCGGTCTTCAAGGATGCCTCTTGGTTCCACTGGACAGGCATCACGCCTGCCATATCCGAAGGTGCCGCCAACGTATGCTTAGAAGCGATACAGACAGCAAACCGATTGGGCATCACGGTATCCTGCGACCTCAACTACCGGAAAAATCTCTGGAAATACGGCAAGACAGCCCATGAGGTCATGCCGGAACTAGTAGCCGGATGCGATATTATCCTAGGAAACGAGGAAGATGCCGAGAAGGTTTTCGGTATCAAGCCCGAAGGTTTCAACGCCGCCGCCACGGAAGGCGAGGTACACGCCGCCTCTTTCCAGTCGGTATGTACCCAATTAATGGCCCGGTTCCCACGTGCCCGAAAAGTGATCATCACGCTAAGAGGCTCCATCAATGCCAATCATAACACATGGGGCGGAGTGCTATACGCCGACAACCGGTTGTACGAATCCCGCCGGTATGACATCACCCATATCGTCGATCGTGTAGGTGGAGGCGATTCTTTTATGGGAGGCCTTATTTACGGCTTGCTCTCCTACCCCGGCGACGACCAGAAAGCCTTGGACTTCGCGGTAGCGGCTTCTTGCCTAAAGCACACGATCTACGGCGACTTCAACCAAGTAACCGTAGAAGAAGTGGAGAAACTCATGTCCGGCGACACCTCCGGCCGTGTCTCCCGCTAATTTTCAATTCTCAATTTTCAATTTTCAATTCCCAAGTATGGCTCGATTCAATAAAATACAAACACTACAGGCTATCATCCAAACCGGAATGGTGCCCGTCTATTATCATAAAGAGGTAGAGATCGCAAAACAGGTTGTAAAAGCCTGTTATGAGGGAGGCGTCAGAGCCTTCGAGTTTACTAACCGGGGAGATTTCGCCCACGAGGTATTTGGCGAGCTGGTTAAATACGCCGCCAAGGAATGTCCGGAATTAGTATTGGGCGTAGGTTCTATCGTAGACCCGGCCACAGCCGCCTTATTCATACAGCTAGGGGCAAACTTCGTAGTCGGCCCGTTGTTCAACCCGGAGATAGCGAAGATATGTAACCGTCGCCTCATCCCTTATACGCCCGGCTGCGGTTCCGTATCCGAGATCGGCTTTGCCCAAGAAGTAGGTTGCGATCTTTGCAAGATATTCCCCGCCGGAAATGTAGGAGGTCCCTCATTTGTCAAAAACATAAAGGCGCCCATGCCATGGACCCTAATCATGGCGACCGGTGCCGTGGAGCCGACAGAGGAGAATCTATCCGCTTGGTTCAAGGCCGGCGTGACCTGCGTAGGAATGGGATCTAAATTGTTTCCTAAGGAAGCAATCGTAGAAAGCAATTGGCAATCCATTACCGATTTATGCCGCGACGCCTTATCTATCATTCAAAAGTATCGCCAAGTATGAAAAGCTTTTTAGATCAAGATTTCTTGCTCCAGACCGACACGGCCCGTGAATTATATCACGAGCATGCGGCGAAGATGCCCATTATTGATTATCACTGCCACCTAGATCCCCGGCAAATAGCGGAGAATCATCAATTCGAGGATCTTACGGAGATATGGCTGGGCGGAGACCATTACAAATGGCGGGCGATGAGAGCGAACGGTATTCCCGAGGAATACATCACCGGAGATAAACCCTCTTACGAGAAATTCCTTAAATGGGCCGAGACGATGCCTTACACGATGCGGAATCCGCTTTATCATTGGACGCATCTGGAGCTTAGCCGTATATTCGGGATCCATAAAGTCTTGAATCCGGCTTCCGCAGAGGAAATCTACGCGACTTGTACGGATAAGCTACGTACCCCCGAGTATCGTGCGCAAGCCATCATGAAACGGATGAACGTAGAGATCGTTTGTACGACCGACGATCCTATAGATTCCTTGGAATACCATCAAAAAATACGTTCAAACGGATGCCACACCCGTGTATATCCGGCCTGGCGACCGGACAAGGTACTCGCTATCGATGATTTCAAGGCGCTAAATGACTATTTGTCCAAGCTGGAGGCCGCCGCCAATAAGACGATCCTCACCTACAAGCATTTATTGGAGGCTTTACAAAAACGACATGATTTCTTCGCCGCCCAAGGGTGCCGGTTATCGGACCACGGGTTGGATACATTCTATGCCGAACCTTATACCGAGCAGGAGATTGAGGTGATCTTCCTCAAGGCTCGTATGGGTAAATCGCTCACGGAGCAGGAAGTTCGCAAATACCGATCGGCTTTGCTATACGAATTGGCGGCGATGGATGCCCGGAGTGGATGGGTACAGCAATTCCATATCGGCGCGAATCGGAATAATAACAAACGGATGTTCAAGTTATTAGGGGCGGACACAGGTTTCGACGCTATCGATGATCAGCCGGTAGCTGTTTCCATGAACCGCTTTTTCAGCCGTCTGGATCAAGAAGGGCTGTTAGCGAAAACGATCGTTTACAACCTGAATCCCCGCGATACCGAGTTGATGGTAGCCAACGCCTACAATTTCAACGACGGCAGTGTTCCCGGGAAGATGCAATATGGAGCGGCCTGGTGGTTCCTCGATCAGATCAAAGGCATGGAAGATCAATTAAACGCGCTTTCCAACCTCGGGCTTTTAAGCCGTTTCGTCGGTATGCTGACAGATTCCCGCAGTTTCCTGTCATATCCCCGTCATGAGTATTTCCGCCGGATACTTTGTGATCTGCTAGGCAATGAGATAGAGAAAGGCTTATTGCCCGCCTCCGAGCTTTCCTTCATCGGACAGATGGTGGAAGACATCAGTTATCGTAACGCAAAGCAATACTTTGGTTGGTAGTTACAGAATACATTATTGGTTTCTCAGGAATTAGTTTTAACTTTGCCATAAGCTAGTTAGGACTAATTCTATGAATAATACGACTTCGCTGATAGAAAGAGTTAGAAAGGGAGATCGTATTGCCTTTAATGAACTATATAGGCAATACTATCTCTCTTTACGTTCATATGCGGAGTTGTTTCTGGATGAGGAGGAGTCGGAAGATGTTGTGCAAGATGTTTTTCTGAACGTATGGTTACGGAAAGAAGGACTGGATGATTCTCAATCCTTACAAGGCTATCTGTTACGTTCCGTGTATAATTCGTCATTGAATGTTCTAAAAAAGAAAGGGCGTTCTAATGACTACCGGTCTGTGTATGAACAAGAGATCGAGGAAATCGGATACAAATATTATGACCCGGACGCCAATGACGTGATACGCAAGCTCTATAACCAAGATTTACGAGCGGAGATAAATGCCGCAATCAATAGCCTTCCCGCAAGATGCCGGGAAGTTTTCACTTTAAGTTACCTTCATGATATACCCAGCAAAGAAATCAGTCTGCAACTAGGCATCTCATTAAGTACGGTCGATAATCATATCTATAGCGCCCTAAAACTCCTACGTGAGAAGTTGAAGATACATTATAATATAAACAAAAAAGATAGTTTCTTATAGGTAGTTTGGGGTGAATAATTGTATTTAGTACAAAGAAGAGAGCTTATATTCGAGATGGACGATTCTATTATACACACATATTTATCTGGTAAAGCGACAGAAGAAGAAAAGGCGCAACTAAGAGACTGGCTAAATCAGTCTCCAGAACATCGTGCCTATTTTTTCGATCTAAAAGCGATCCGGAATGCCCAACGAGTAACCAATAAGATCAATACGGAAGGAATAGAGAATTCACTAGCACGTATGAACGAGCGAATCGACTCAATTCCATACACTTCTAAGCGGATGATCATAAATATATGGTTAAAATATGCCAGTATCGCCGCTCTCTTATTTATTTGCGTTAGTTTATCTTATCTATATATCACTAATCCAAAAGACGTAACTAATCCCGGTAATGACCTGATCACTTATACGAATGACGCAAGCGACCATTCCGTGAAGATGATCCATCTCTCCGACGGGACAGTCGTATGGCTTGGAAGTCGTACCGTATTAACCGCTCCTTCGGTCTTTACCGGAGGGAAACGTGTGGTATGCCTAAACGGAGAAGCTTTTTTTAATGTCTCAAAAGACCCCTCCCATCCCTTTATTATTCAAACGAACCTACATGAGGTACAGGTTTTAGGTACCTCGTTCGAGATTAATACGGACGAAGAGGCCGGTATTTGCAAGACCATCCTAATGACCGGTTCCGTACAGATACAAGACAAATCCGGAAATAACCTTGCCGTATTGACCCCGGGACAGCAAGCCCTATATTCACAAAAGACCGGGAATATAGAGATCGAGGAAGTAGATGTAAACGCACTTACCTCATGGCGCTTTGGCTTGATATCCCTATCGAATGTCACGGCCAACGAGATTTTGAGATGCCTAGAGGAAACCTATCAAATAAAAATCCAAATGAATACCGCCTCGCTGGAAAATCGTCGTTACAACTTCTCTTTCAAGCATTCGAAAGGAGCCGAGGCCGCATTGAAACAACTCTTTTACATAACAGGAATGTCAGCTAGCATTCAGCCCCAATAGTAAATATTATATAAATCCAAAAAAAAATCGTTTTCTTATAGGTAGTTTCATTTTACCGATTGTATATAGTAAGTAAAAGGAAAGAGCGACAGTTCTTTGCTGAGCACATTAAACCAAGGGTAACATGTTTGTAACATTTTATTCATCTTTTGTTAACCTTGATCTTTGTGAATATATGACAAAAATTATCGAATTTTGCGCCAAATAACAAAGCGCACAAAATTCCAAAGTTCATGAAGAACTTACTGTTTTTGACATGATTTACAGTAAAAAAGTAAATAGAGCCACTTATCACTTTGCCAGAGGCAAGAGATAAAGGCTTAAGAAAAGCAAAAAGAAAGTTATAATGAAAGTAAAAAGAACTTATAACGTTAAAATGGGAGCAGATAAGAACCTAGTTCTTCATGGACTAAGTTCAGGATATATCTCCCAACGCAACTAAAAAACAAGCATGTAGTTAGTGTCCTATTAATGTAAAAGTCATAAGCCTAACATTAAAAGAAGGAACACTGAACGAGAAAGAATTTGTGTGTTAATCTTACATAAAACAGCAAAAGTATGAAGAAAAGATTTTATGATTTTACCTCCGTCAAACGTTTATGCGTAGGGATGTCTTTATGCTGTATGGTCGCAGGAGCTCAAGCCGCTCCGACTTCCAGTGCATTTGACCAACGGTTTGACGTTGAGTTCTCACTCAACAACGCCACACTCAAGACAGTGGTTAATTCCCTGAAAAAACAAACGGATATCGTATTCTCATACGATACGTCTTTGGAATCTTTACGAGTAAATAACGTATCGGTCAAAGCAGAGAACGAGAAAATCGAAGCTATTCTAGACCAAGCGTTCCGCGGCACCGGGATCAAGTACAAGATTGAAGACCGGATCGTAATGCTCTACTCCGGTAAAGAGCCATCGGCCAAGGCGAACGCTACACAACAAAGTACAAAAAAGATCTCCGGTATCGTTAAAGATCCGATGGGCGTTCCTGTTATCGGAGCGAACGTGGTAGTAAAAGGAACTACAAATGGCGTAATCACCGGATTGGATGGTGATTTCCAATTAGAGGTCCCGGAAAACGCTACTTTAGAGATCAGCTATATCGGTTACGTGACACAAAGTATCTCGGTGAGTGGAAAGAAAACTTTCAACATCATACTGAATGAAGATACTCAGAAACTAGATGAAGTAGTGGTATTAGGCTACGGTGCCGGACAACGTAAACAAGACTTATCCGCCTCTGTAGGTGTGCTGGATAATACAGAGGATTTGGTGGCCCGTCCGGTTACCTCTACCGAAAGTATGTTGCAAGGACAGTTAGCGGGTGTTACCGTACAAGCGAACGGTGGAGACCCGACGGCTACGCCCTCGATCGTGATCCGTGGACAAGGTTCACAAAATGGCGATAACGTATTATGGGTTGTTGACGGTGTTCCCGGCGCACCCATCGCTTCTATGAATGATATCGAGACGATTGTCGTCTTAAAAGACGCAGCCTCTGCCGCTATCTATGGAGCGCAATCCGGAGCCGGCGGTGTTATCTTGGTAACCACCAAGAAGGCGAAAGAGGGCAAGACCTCATTGAGCTATGACGCGACTTTCGGTGTTCGCAAAGCTAGCAACGTAATCGAGCCGCTAAATGCGGAAGAGCAACTCGAGATGCGAAAGCTCTCTTACGCGAATGCGGGGCTTACATTACCGATTGGTTGGGACTTGACCAAGAACCCATGGGTAGGTACCACACGTACCAACTGGATGGATGAGATATTCCGCACCGCTTTCTACCAACGCCATAACGTAGCCTTGAATGTTGGTTCCGAGAATGCCTCCAACCGTGTTTCATTTGCTTACGATAACGATGAAGGTGTATTGGTCAATACTTTCAACAAGAACCTCTCACTTCGTTACAACGGTAAATTCAAATTGAATAAATGGGTGACCATCACCGAAGACGTGGTTTGGAAGAACAACGAAAGCCGTTCAAAAGACACCGACAGTGGTTATACGGGAGTTGTCGCGGCGGCTATGTATATGCCTGCCAGCGCTACGGTTTACAATCCGTTGGATGGTACTTACGGTGGAACTACGACTGAAGACCCGGATTACATCGCTAAATATGGCTCCAACTTCGCGGATATCCACGGAGACGCTGTCAATCCGGTTCGCTTGCTGAAAGCGGAAAACCGCTATAACCGAACCAGCGACATCTGGAGTACGACCAGCTTGGAACTAGCCAATATCGTTACCGGTTTGAAGTTCACGAGCCGTTTCACTTACAACCTGAAGAATAATCTATATAAGAATTTCAGCCCGATCCGTGATGAGGTGGGAAAGCCCTCCTTGACAAATAATCTGGATGAGACGACTTACCGTGCAGACGCATGGAAAACGGAAAACACATTGACTTACGACAATACGTTTAATGACATGCACACTGTAGGCGTATTGCTATCCACTACGGCTGATCATTACAACAAGCGAGGGTTAGAGGTCAATGGAAAAGATTTATCAGACGAATCCGCTTATTTACAATATCTATCCTATGCGAATTCCGTTTCCGCCACCGATTATTTGACTGGCCCTGACGCAAACGTATCCTTAATCGCCCGTTTGGCTTATTCATTCAACGATCGTTATTTCGTTACAGCCTCTTGGCGTCGTGATTACGCAGGCCGTCTACCTAAAGATAATAACTATGGCGACTTCCCTGCCGTAACAGCCGGATGGAAAATCTCTAATGAATCTTTCTTCCCGAAGAGCGAGACACTGAATTTATTGAAGATCCGTGCTTCTTGGGGACGTGTCGGCAACCTAGGATCTATCGGTTACAATTATAAATCGGCCTTATTAGGCAAGAACTATTGGTCGGAACAAGCACAGTACGGCGTAGAATCGAACAAGATTTGGGGTAACTTCGTCTATAACTCCACCGCGTTAAACCCCAACTTAACATGGGAAACTTCCGAGCAATGGGACTTAGGTCTAGATGTGAACATGTTCGATAACCGCTTGAGCATGGCATTCGACTACTTCGACAAACGCACGTTCAACCTGATTCAGTCGCAAACAATGAACTGGCCGGGAACGATTGGTATCGATGCCATGTTAGTCAATCAAGGTGAAGTCCGCAACCGAGGTTTTGAGGCGCAAATCAATTGGAACCAACAGGTAAATAAAGATTGGTCGTACTTCGTCTCCGGGAACTTCTCCTACATAAAGAACTGGGTCTCTGATATTGGCGTAAAGAACGCAGATGGAACCCCGGGGGTTTGGACAGGTATCACCAAGAATGATGAGTATTTCGATGGTAGTTACCGTAACCTTCCTTATATGTATCAGACAGCAGAAGGAGAACCGCTGGCCTCTTTCTACCTGATCAAGACAGACGGTATTTTCCAAAGCGACGCGGATGCAGCCGCTTATGTAGATAAAGACGGAAAACGAATCCAACCGGACGCTGTAGCCGGAGATTTGAAGTTTGTCGATGCCAACGGGGATGGAGTTATCAATGATGAAGACCGTCAATATTGCGGTAGCGCTACACCTAAAACTACGTTCTCATTCTCCGGAGGATTCACTTGGAAGAAGCTTTCCGTAAGCGCTATGTTCCAAGGCGTGGGTGGAGCACAAGCTTTATATGTAGGTAAATATATGGCCTTAAGTGATGTAGAAGGAAACTTCAACCGCTCAAATGAGATCATGAACGCTTGGAGTCCATCTAACACAGGCTCGAATATCCCCCGCTTGTCGAAGAACGACCCGAATAGCAACTTTAGCACACCTTCCGATTGGTATTTGGAGAATGCTTCTTACTTACGTTTGAAGAACTTCACCGTATCCTATGACTTGAGTGATGTTATCCGGAAATGTGCTCACCTGCAAGAACGCAACAGCATGATGTCGGTTTACCTTAGCGGTGAGAATCTCTTCACGATCACGAACTATTCAGGAATGGACCCGGAAACCGGCGGTTGGGATGCCTTGAAGTATCCGGTCTCACGCGTATTCTCTGTCGGAGTCAAATTGACATACTAATCGGGTGTTTTAAAAGATATTCATATTAACAAAGGATCAAAATGAAAAGATATATTACAGTATTAGCATTATCCGCATTGGTTTGTAGCTCTTGTAGCGACTTCCTCGACGTTCAGCCGGAAGGAAACGCAACTACAACCTCCTATTTCTTGAATGATCAACAGGCCATCGATGCCATTGACGGATTATATGAAAGATTCCATCAAGAGGGTTGTTACGGCCGTGAGCTATTCTGGGAACAGGGAGCCGCATGCGACATTGTTTGGGGACGTACACGCGGTTATAACTCTTTGGCGACCTTAGCCTACACCGGTGATGAATCTCCTTTAAGGGATGTATTCAGCCGTATGTATTCTACGATGTCCCGTGCGAATTGGATCATCCAAGAATTAGTGAAGAAAGAAAAGGGAACGACGCTGACCGCTGTCGAGAAACGCAGCTTGGGCGAAGCCTACTTCAGTCGCGGCTGGGCACATTATCTGATCGCCTACCGGTACGGTACGGATAAACAAGGAGTGCCTTTCGTTCGTTACGAGGACTTCCCCGACGATTACGACAATTCCATACCGCCTCAGCAAGCTACCGTCATGGACAATTATAAACTGATCATCGAAGATATGGATAAGGCAATCGCCTACCTTCCAAACTTCGAATCCTATGACGCTGACAACCGGGGCCGGGCACATCAGGCTGCCGCCGTGGCGTTCAAAGCGAAAACGTATGCTTACTGGGCTACTTGGGACGCTACCCAATGGAACAACGTCATCGAGATGGTCAATCAATTGGAGAACAACTACAATCGGGATCTAGCTCCTACATTTGCGGAACTATTCTCGTCAGACTTGAAAGATTATTGGAACGCTGAATATCTCTGGACCATTCCGAGTATCGGCGGCGCATTACCGGGCGGTACCGAATTTCCGGGCATCATCCTTGAGAACAAAGGATGGGGCAAGTATAATGGCTGGGGACAGATGAAACCTTCCTACGACATCTACGAAGAAATGGCAAAAGACGGTAAAGGCAATGACCGCTTGGTACGCTCTATCTTGGAATACAACCAAGAGTTCCCGTTCTTCGGCGAGACACGCAAATTCTGGTCTACCTCCGACCTTGAGGCCGGTTTCATGATCAATAAATACATGGACGCATTCAAATACGCCGACCCTGTAGGAGAAGGAGCCGTGAGTGCCAACGGAGACTGGCCTACGGTCCGTGTCAATTTCCCGATCATCCGTTTCGCGGAAATGTTATTGTTCCGTGCCGAAGCGTATCTAATGACAGGACAAGCCGATAAAGCAACCGCGGACATCAACCGCATCCGTCTGCGTTCCAATTTGGCACCGCTTACCGGTACCGCCACGATGAAGGATCTATATCACGAACGCCGTTGTGAATTGGCTTTTGAGTTTACAGACCATCTATTCGATTTAAAGCGCTGGAACCGTTCTTCCAATGCCGACATAAAGGCATTGGCCGATAAAGAGTTGAACGCACATCCACGTATCCGCAGATATGAAGACCGGGCGAATCCGGAATCCGCCTTCACGGTTATTGGTTACGAAGATTACACCAACAAAAACGCCTATCAAGCACATATGATGGTATTCCCGTATCCGAGTGAAGAGATTACTAAATCGAATGGTCAACTGAAGCAGAACGAGGGATATTAACCGGCTCCTTTAAACCGATCAAGGTACGAATAAGATTCAATTACGGGCTGTTTCATTTTCTGAGACAGCCCGTATTATTTTCTACTGGGTAAAAACGCATATCTCAAATAGGTAGTTTACCTTTGCCAATTGTATACTATATATTAAACAAAAGATATACCATGAGATTAATTCAAACGCTTTCTTCTTGCTTGTGTACAGGAATAATAGCCTTATTCACGACCTGTAGCCAAGCACCACAATCCCCCATCGATTCCGTGAATCCGTTTATCGGCACGGGATTTCACGGACACACGTATCCCGGGGCCACGGCTCCCTACGGAGCGGTCCAACTCAGTCCGGACACCCGGAAAGGGAACTGGGACGCTTGTTCCGGTTATCATTACAGCGATTCTACCTTAATGGGTTTTTCCCATACCCATTTAAGCGGTACGGGATGTATCGACCTTGGCGATATCCTATTCCGTCCGTCACTCCAGACACCTCTAGCGTTCTCGCACTCGGATGAGAAGGCTTCCCCGGGCTACTACTCGGTGAATCTCAGGGAGGCAGGTGTATTAGCGGAACTTACCACGACCCCGCATGTCGGGATACACCGATATACCTATAAAAAAGGGACAGAGGCTACGTTGGTAGTCGATATGGACCATTTATTGGACAACGAATATATATACGAGGGCTGGGTAAAGCAAACCGGGGATAACGAGCTTACCGGTATGCGGCGTACCCGGGGCTGGGTAGACAATCAATATGTCTTCTTTGTAGCGCAATTCTCGCAACCCTTCTCTTCCATGGAACAGCCTTCCGAACGGCAAGCCGTACTTACCTTCGATACGACTACCGGAAAGCCCATCGTCTGCAAAGTCGGGGTATCGATCGTAAATGAGGAGAACGCCCGTCTGAACCTTGAGCAAGAGACGGATTCCTATGGCTTTGATTTCGATGCCATCCATCAAGCGACACGCTCCGATTGGGAAAAAGAACTGGACGTTATCACGGTAGAAGGAGGTACCAAAGCCGAGCGCACGAATTTCTATACGGCGCTATACCATAGCAAGATCATCCCGAATATAGCGAGCGACGTGAACGGACAATACCGCCGTCACGACATGAGCGTAGCGACGATCCCGGCAGGTCGCCGTCAATTCTCTACCTTTTCCACTTGGGATACTTTCCGGGCATGGCATCCGATGATGACTCTGCTGGATACTACCTTGGTGAATGATATGGTACAGTCTTTCTTGGATATGTACGACGCCAGCGGCGAACTTCCGTTATGGCCCTTATCGGCGGGCGAGACCGGAACCATGATCGGTTATCACTCCACATCGATTATAGCGGACGCTTATTTAAAAGGGATCCGGGGATATGACGCGGAGCACGCTCTCGAAGCGATGAAGATCTCCGCGGAGAAGAATAAGAAAGGAGCGGATTATTATATAAAGGAAGGCTTCATCCCGACGAATATCAAGAAGGAATCGGTTTCCTGCTTATTGGAATTCGCTTACGATGATTGGTGTATCGCACAAATGGCGAAGGCTTTAGGACATATGGATGATTATGAGACCTTCATCAAGCGTTCCCAGAATTTTATCAATGTATTCGACGGTAGTACCCGGTTCTTCCGGGGGAAACGGCAGGATGGGAATTGGGAGACTCCCTTCGATCCATTCGCCATCGGACGTTCCTATACGGAGGCTACGGCTTGGCAGTATCGGTTCTTCGCACCGCATGACGTATATGGATTGACCCAGTTGTTCGGGGGCCGGGAGGCGTTCATCGCGGATCTGGATAGCTTATTCGCGGTTACCTCCGAGGTAGTCGGTGATCTGGTAGACGTTACCGGATTGGTCGGTCAATACGCACATGGCAACGAGCCTAGTCACCACATGGCTTACCTGTACAGCTACGTAGGCGAACCGTGGAAAACCCAAGAATGGACCCGCCGCTTGTTGGACGAGATGTACCAACCGACTCCCGAGGGGATCATCGGTAACGAGGATTGCGGGCAGATGTCCGCTTGGTACCTGTTGAGCAGCCTTGGTTTCTACTCCGTTTGCCCGGGTAGCAACCAGTTTATCCTGACTACGCCACTCTTCGATAAGGCGACCGTGAAGCTTGGAAACGGAAAGACACTGACGGTCACGGCAAACCAACCGGAAAAGAATATATACATCACGAGCGTATCGCTGAATGGAGAAGAGATTAAGCACTGCTATATCACGTATGACCAATTGATGCAGGGCGGTACACTAGACTTTACGCTCTCGGCGACACCGGACAAGCGTTGGGGAACCGCTCCCGAGTACGCTCCCTATTCCTATACGGAGCAACCTACCGTCTCTATCCCTTACATAGCGAATGATCTGGATTTATTTGAAGGAGAGATTACGGCGGAACTAAAATCCACGACCCCCGAGGCCGTTATCCATTATACGCTTGACGGGACGGAACCGGACGAGAACGCTCCGGTATACAGCGAGCCATTGGTCTTAAAAGAGACCACGACCATTAAAGCCAAAGGATATAAAAAGGGATTCGTACCCAGCCGTACGTACTCGATCCAAGCGACGAAAGCAGTATTACGCCCTGCGTTATCCATCCAGCCTACGAAGCACGGGGTAGCTTATACCTATTATGAGGGAGAGTTCCAATGGGTAGCCGACCTGCAAAAAACGAAGGTGGTCGAGACTGGAACGATGCCTGAACCTTCTATCCTAAACGCCAAGCTGCCGGATCATTTCGGTTATATCTTCACCGGATATATATACGCCCCGGAAGACGGTGTCTATGAGTTCAGTACCCGCTCGGACGACGGTAGCGTCCTCTATATCGGCAAAGAGAAGGTCGTGGACAATGATGCCTCCCACGCCGCTATCGACGCGACGGGACGCATCCCCTTACAAAAAGGCTATCACCCCTTCGCCTTGCATTATTTCGAGGATTACGAAGGTGAGTACCTAGGCTGGAGCTGGCGTACGCCAAGCATGTCCAAACTAGACGCGATCCCAACAGACAACCTCTATATAAATTGATAATACCCAGTTGTAGAGACGGGGCGTGCCCCCGTCTCTACAACCCAAGAAATTTAGATATATCATTAAATACAGAATCATATGAGAAGAACAACTCTATCCGTGCTATCCGCCTTAGCCATCCTGCTATCCGGCATGATCGCTACGGAGGCCGCGGCACAAAGTCGCCGAGACAAAGAACAAACGTATGTACTAGAAAAACCTTACGAGGTCAAGAAACTAGTCCCCCCTACCGGAAAGAAAATAAAGAACGTGATCCTGATGATCGGCGACGGAATGAGCCTTATGCACATGTATTCCGCTTGGACCGCCAACCGGGGCAAGCTCTGGCTAGACAACGCCCAATACACCGGTCTCTCGAAAACCTATTGTGCCAACAAACTCATCACCGACTCCGGAGCCGGAGGTACGGCACTGGCCACCGGTCATAAGACGAACTACCATATGGTAGGCGTAGACCCGGAAGGCAAGCCCTTGGAATCTCTGGCTACCTTGGCGAACAAGAAAGGCCTGTCAAGCGGTATCGCCGTTACTTGCCGCTTGTGGGACGCCACGCCCGCCGACTTCTGCTGCCACAACGTGGATCGCGACGCCGAGGCCGAGATCGTGGCGGATTACGTGGACTGTGGCGTTGATTACGTATTCGGCGGTGGTTCCAAGTTATTTGAGAACCGTGCGGATGGACGTGATTTGTTCAAGGAATTAAGGGAGAAAGGCTACCAGACTCCCCGTAGCTGGGAGGAACTGGCGAAGATCCAAAAAGGCAAGGTATTCTGCGTTACCGATACGGTAGACACCCCGCTTCCCGCCGAACGAGGCGATCTCTTGGCTCGTGCCTCGATGAAAGCGATCGACTTGCTGGGACAGAACCCGGAAGGTTTCTTCCTGATGGTAGAAGGCTCCCAATTGGATGATTACGGACATTTCAACGATATCGACCTGTTGATGCAAGAGACACATGATTTCGACCGTACGATCGGACGTATCTTCGAATGGGCCGCCCAAGACGGCGAGACCTTGGTTGTCGTAACCGCCGATCACGAGACCGGCGGCCTTACCTTGGTAGACGGGGATCTGAACGAGGGCCGTATCGTCTGTAAATTCTCCACCGGAAGCCATAGCGGCGTGATGGTTCCCGTTTACGCTTTCGGCCCGGGCGCCGAGAACTTCACGGGCAGCTTCGAGAATACGGATATCTTCTGGAAGATCAAAAAGCTCCTAAATCTATAATCAAACAGTATTCATCTGGTTAGTTGTAGAGACGGGGCGTGCCCCGTCTCTACAACTAAATATAAAATTTTAGAGAATGACAACAAGACGAAACTTCTTAAAGCAATCCCTGCTTGCGGCAGG
>OHHQ01000705.1_pt1 | contig 16411 bp, 14 predicted proteins | sample 1568051 | NCBI WGS metagenome assembly OHHQ01 (sample SAMEA3879567, study PRJEB24766) | human gut metagenome | biome: human-associated habitat; feature: feces | place: USA | collected 1985/1987
CGGCACATTGAGTCTGTCTCCCCGCTCGGCTCCGGCCCCAAGCTTGTCTCCCGGCGGACATTCCCTCCCCCTCTCCCGCGTGCAAATTTCCCCCCTGCGGACTGCGGCGGGGTATTTTGCGCGATTTTTCTAAAATTTCAGTTGTATCTCCGGTTGATTTAATGTATAATGAACAACAGGCAGTCCTCCGTCCCCCTCGGGAGCCCTGCCCAGACGATTCCAAATGTAAGGAGAGGAAACAAGTATGAGCTATTCCGTACAAAACATCCGCAACGTCTGTCTGCTGGGCCACAGCGGAAACGGCAAGACCGCCCTGGCAGAGAGCCTGCTGTATATGACCGGGGCCATCGACCGGATGGGCCGGGGCGCGGACGGGAATACGGTCTGCGACTATGATCCGGAGGAGACCAAGCGGCAGATCTCCATCTCCACCGCTGTGGCGCCGCTGGAGTACAAGGGGTGCCGGATCAACGTGCTGGACACGCCGGGCGCGTTCGACTTCGCCGGCGAGGTGATCGAGGCTCTGCGGGCCGCCGACGCCGCCATCATCGTCTGCTCCGCCAAGGCGGGCATGAGCGTGGGCGCGGAGAAGGCGTGGAAGCTGTGCGAGCAGCGCAGGCTGCCCCGGCTGCTCTACATCTCCAAGACCGACGAGGAGAACTCCGACTACAACGCCGCCTTCGACACCCTGCGGGAGCGCTTCGGCAAGAATATCGCCCCCGTGGCCGCCCCCATCTGGGACGCGGACAAGAAGGTCATTGGCTTTATCGACGTGCTCCACAAGCGCGCCTTTGAGGCCGGCCCCAAGGGCGAGCGCATCGAGATCGACGTCCCTGACGACAAGAAGCCCGTGCTGGACGAGCTGTACGATGCCCTCAAGGAGTCGGTGGCTGAGACCAGCGAGGAGCTGATGGACAAGTACTTTTCCGGTGAGGACTTCACCTACGCCGAGATGATCCAGGGTCTGCGCCAGGGCGTGAAAGACCTGTCCCTCTTCCCCGTTGTGTGCGGCTCCGCCGTCTCCGGCCTGGGCACCCGCATGCTGCTGGACATCATCGTGGAGCTGCTGCCCTCCCCCCTGGAGGGCCGCCCCCTCATGGGCGAGAACGCCGACGGCGAGGTGGACGAGTTCGTGCCCTTCCCCGGCGCCCTGCCCGCCGCCCTGGTGTGGAAGACCGTCTCCGACCAGTACGGCAAGTACTCCTTCGTGAAGGTCATCTCCGGCAACCTCAAGCCCGACATGCAGCTGGTCAATTCCCGCACCGGCGCCACGGAGAAGCTGGGCCGCCTGTACGTGATGAAGGGCAAGAAGGCCGAGGAGGTCAAGGAGCTGGAGTGCGGCGACATCGGCGCCATCGGCAAGATGGAGAAGGTCAAGACCGGCGATACCCTGTGCGACGCCCGGAAGGTCGTCGCCCTGAAGGAACTGCCCTTCGCAGAGCCCTGCTATTCCGTGGCCATCGTGCCCAAGACCCGGGGCCAGGAGGACAAGATCGCCCAGGGCCTGGCCCGTATGAACGAGGAGGATCCCACCTTCTCCGTCACCAACAACGCCGAGACCCACCAGATGGTGCTCAACGGCTCCGGCGACATGCAGGTGGATGTGCTGGTCAGCAAGCTGAAGAGCCGCTTCAATGTGGAGGCGGATCTGAAGCCCGTGCGGGTGCCCTATCGGGAGAAGATCCGCAAGACTGTCCAGAAGCAGGGCCGCCACAAGAAGCAGACCGGCGGCAGCGGCCAGTTCGGCGACGTGTGGATCCGGTTTGAACCCCAGACGGAGCAGGACGACATGATCTTCGCCGAGGAGGTCTTCGGCGGCAGCGTGCCCAAGAACTTCTTCCCCGCTGTTGAAAAGGGCCTGCGGGAGGCCTGCGCCCACGGTCCCCTGGCGGGCTATCCCGTGGTGAACCTGAAGGCCGTGCTGTACGACGGCTCCTACCATCCGGTCGATTCCTCCGAAATGGCCTTCAAGATCGCAGGTTCCATGTGCTTCAAGGAAGCTGCCCCGAAGGCCAAGCCGGTCATCCTCGAGCCGATCATGGCCGTGGAAGTGCGTACTCCGGAAGAGTACATGGGCGATGTGATGGGCGACATCAACGCACGTCGTGGTTCCATCCAGTCCATGACCGACTCCACCGGTGTCAAGGTCATCGACGCCAAGGTCCCGCTGTCCGAGATGTTCGGCTACATCGGCGATCTTCGCTCCAAGACCCAGGGCCGCGCAATGTTCACCATGCAGATGGACTCCTACGCTGAGGTTCCGAAGAACGTCTCCGAGGAGATCATCAAGGCCCAGCGCGGCGAGTGACACGCGCTGCCACTGAAGTGGAAACTGTCTCCAGTCAGCGCTAGTATTTTGTAGCGCTGACTGGGTTCGGGCTCCAAAGTGGCACAAACCCGTCAAACCCAGTAAAATGTAGCGAGTGCCTTGAAGTGAGTTCAAGGCTTACTACGAGACGTCCAGGAGGACAAACACATGGCAAAGGAAAAGTACGAGCGTACTAAGCCGCACGTTAACATTGGTACCATCGGCCACGTCGATCACGGCAAGACCACCCTGACTGCAGCCATCTCCAAGGTGCTGCACGAGGAGTACCCGGATGTCAACCCGGAGTACGACTTCAACCAGATCGATTCCGCTCCGGAAGAGGCCGCCCGCGGTATCACCATCAACATCGCCCACATCGAGTACCAGACCGAGAAGCGTCACTACGCTCACGTCGACTGCCCGGGCCACGCCGACTTCGTGAAGAACATGATCACCGGCGCCGCTCAGATGGATGGCGCCATCCTCGTTGTGGCCGCCACCGACGGCCCGATGGCTCAGACCCGCGAGCACGTGCTGCTCGCTCGTCAGGTGGGCGTCCCGAAGATCCTCGTCGCTCTGAACAAGTGCGATATGGTCGACGACGAAGAGCTCATCGAGCTCGTTGAGGAAGAGGTCCGTGACCTCCTCGACGAAAATGGCTTCGATCGTGACTGCCCGGTCATCCACGTGTCCGCTTACGGTGCACTGCACGATGACGCTCCGGACCACGAGAAGTGGGTTGAGCAGGTCAAGAAGCTCATGGACGCCGTCGATGACTACATCCCGACCCCGGTCCACGATCTGGATAAGCCGTTCCTGATGCCGATCGAAGATGTCTTCACCATCTCTGGCCGTGGCACCGTGGTGACCGGCCGTGTTGAGCGTGGTAAGCTCCCGGTCAACTCCAACGTTGAGATTGTCGGCATCCGTCCGACCCAGACCACCACCGTCACCTCCATCGAGACCTTCCACAAGCAGATGGACGAGTGCGAGGCTGGCGACAACACCGGTCTGCTGCTCCGCGGCATCAAGCGCGAGGACATCGAGCGCGGCCAGGTTCTCTGCAAGCCTGGTTCGGTTACCCCGCACACCAAGTTCACCGGCGAGATCTACGTTCTGACCAAGGAGGAGGGCGGCCGTCACACCCCGTTCTTCGATGGTTATCGTCCTCAGTTCTACTTCCGTACCACCGACGTTACCGGTACGGTCAAGCTGCCCGAGGGCACCGAGATGGCTATGCCTGGTGACCACATCACCATCGAGGGCGACCTCATTCACCCGATCGCCATGGAGGAGGGCCTGCGCTTCGCTATCCGCGAGGGTGGCCACACCGTCGGTTCGGGCATCGTCTCCACGATCATTGAGTAAATTAGCTCTTTGATATAGCTGACTTAGAGAACCCGGCACTTATAGGGTGCCGGGTTCTTTTCTACGCGGGGCTTGTTCCCTGCCGATTGCGCTTCGCTCGCTCTTAAGCCGAGCGTGAGGGATCGATTAGATCTCGCTGGCTTCATTGATGTGTTCCAAATATGAATGGATCCAGCGAGAACCAATTGATTCGAGGTTTTCATTGACAGCACTTACGTAGAGCTGATAAAGTACCAACTCGTGCCCGTACGGGGCGGAAATGAAAGGTTCAGGATAAATGCGTACTCTAGTTACTCTTGCGTGCACTGAGTGCAAGCGCCGCAACTATACGACCACCAAGAATAAGTCGAACATGCCTGATCGTATGGAGATCAAGAAGTATTGCCCCTGGTGCCGTCACCACACGCTGCACAAAGAGACTCGCTAGTCTCTAGTCACATACGCCAGTAGTTCAATTGGTAGAGCATCGGTCTCCAAAACCGAGTGTTGAGGGTTCGAGTCCTTCCTGGCGTGCCAGTCATTATTCCGTAAGCTCCCAATTGGGGGCTTACGGTTTACTCATGTATAAGCGCATTGCGCGGAGGTAACCCAAATGGCCAACAAGAAGAACAAGAAGAAGGCTCAGCAGCCGGCACCTGCCAACAACGCTGCCGCCAACTCCAAGGTTGAGGCCAAGAAGGCCGTTGCCAAGAAGAACGAGAAGGCTGCGAAGTCCAAGAAGAATGAGAAGCCTGGTTTCTTCGCCCGCACCAAGAAGTATTTCGCTTCGGTGAAGTCCGAGATGAAGCGTGTCACGTGGCCCGATAAGAAGGAGCTCGTGAACTACTCGGTCGTCGTTTGCGCTTCTCTGATCGTCGTCGGCGTCGTCATCGCTCTGCTCGATGCTGGCTTTGGCGAGGCTCTTGCTCTGTTCTCTGGATTGAGGGGCTAAACCATGTCTAAGCGTTGGTACGTCGTTCACACTTACTCTGGATACGAGAACCGCGTTAAGTCCGATCTCGAGCATCGCATCGAGACTATGGGCATGCAGGACCGTATCTTTGATATCGAGATTCCTATGGAGCGCGTCACCGAGATCAAAGAGGGTGGCAAGCGCGAGACCAAGGATTCCAAGATTTTCCCGGGTTATGTCCTGGTTCGCATGGAGATGGATGACGATGCGTGGACGTGTGTTCGCAACACGCCCGGTGTCACCGGTTTCCTGGGCGGCAATGGCAAGCCCGCTCCGCTTTCCCGCGACGAGTACAATAAGATGACTCGTCGTCCCGGTAAGGGCGATTCGCCCAAGCGCACCTCGGTTGATATTGAGGTCGGCACGTCCGTCCGTGTCACCGATGGCCCGCTTACCGACTTTGATGGCAAGGTCTCCGAGGTTAACACCGAGGCAGGCAAGCTGAAGGTCACCCTGATGATCTTTGGCCGTGAGACGCCGGTCGAGCTCGACTTTAACCAGGTCGCTGTCATCGCTTAAGTTTTCGTCCGTTCGCGCGAGCGTGCTTCTTCTGTGACTGCTCATCTCAGGAGTGCTTCTAACACGTGCGTGCTTACGATATAGCAAGTACTTCACACTCGTGATTCGAAAGGAATGACCATGGCTGAGAAGAAGGTTGCCAACGTCATTAAGCTCCAGATTCCTGCTGGTGCCGCTAACCCCGCTCCTCCCGTCGGCCCCGCCCTGGGCGCTGCTGGCGTGAACATCATGCAGTTCTGCCAGGCTTTTAACGCCGAGACGCAGGACAAGAAGGGCGACATCATCCCCGTTGAGATCACTGTCTACGAGGATAAGTCCTTCTCCTTCATCACCAAGACCCCGCCGGCGGCTCACCTCATCAAGAAGGAGCTGAACCTCAAGTCTGGTTCCGCTAAGCCCCAGGCCGACAAGGTTGGTCAGCTCTCCCAGGAGCAGCTCACCAAGATCGCCGAGATCAAGATGCCGGACCTCAATGCCAACGACATTGACGCCGCCAAGAAGATCATCGCCGGTACCGCCCGTTCCATGGGCGTCACCATCGCTGAGTAGCGATTTCTTTTGGTAACGACGGGTGCTCCAACCGGGGCGCCCGTTAAATGTGTGCAATAGGGCACACGATACGATGTGGGAGGGCTCGCGCCCGTTTAACCACAGGAGGTAATGCACATGGCTAAGCATGGTAAGAGCTATAACGCCGCTGCCGAGAAGATCGACCGCGCCACGCTCTACACCCCCCTTCAGGCTGCCAAGCTCATCAAGGAGCTCGACACCGCCAAGTTCGACGAGACCGTCGAGGCCCACTTCCGTCTGGGCGTCGATACTCGTAAGGCCGACCAGAACATCCGCGGCTCCATCTCCCTGCCCCACGGCACTGGCAAGACCATTCGTGTTGCCGTCTTCGCCGAGGGCGAGAAGGCCCGCGAGGCCGAGGCTGCCGGCGCCGACATCATCGGTTCCGACGAGCTCGTTGCCCAGATCCAGAAGGGCGAGATCAACTTCGACGCCGCTATCGCTACGCCGAACATGATGGCCAAGGTTGGCCGCATCGGTAAGATCCTTGGTCCCCGTGGCCTCATGCCGAACCCTAAGCTCGGCACCGTGACCATGGACGTCGCCAAGATGGTCTCCGAGCTCAAGGCCGGCCGCGTTGAGTATCGCGCCGACCGCTACGGCATCTGCCACGTGCCCCTGGGCAAGAAGTCCTTCTCCGAGCAGCAGCTCGTCGAGAACTACGCTGCCCTGTACACCGAGATCCTGCGTGTCAAGCCCTCTTCTGCTAAGGGCAAGTACGTTAAGTCCATCTCCGTGTCTTCCACCATGGGCCCTGGCATCAAGGTTGATCCCGCTATCCAGCGCGACTTCCTGGCTGAGTAACTTTTAGTTACTGCCTGAGCAAAGCAAGCATTGCTAAAGAAACCCGGTTCTGTCTCGTGCAGGACCGGGTTTCTTGCTATCGCGTTAAAACCACCTTAAAGGGGACAGTGCCCCCTTTAAGGTGGTTACCAGGGTGTTCTAGCGGTTGAGGACTCGATAGCCTCGTGGCGCTTGAGTTCGCGACGCATGGTTTGCGAATTGAGCCAGGCTGCCTGCCAGCCACGGATGGGGTAGCGCGCTTCGTCCAGCTCAAACTGCGTATAGCCGCAGGCGTTGATGATCGTTGCCCCGCATGCGTGCTGACGCTTTCGTTGAAAGTCGCGACCATAGCATTGGTGCACATGCCCGTGCACCATGTAGTCGGGATTCCAGGACTCGAGCGCTGTGTTAAAGCATTCGAATCCTCGATGTGGAAGATCGTCCAGATCGCCTACGCCGGCGGCGGGCGCATGGGTGAGCAATATGTCGCAGCCGCCGACCATCCTTACTTTGCGTGATAGCTTGCGCACGCGCTTGGCCATCTCGCGCTCGGTGTACATGTTGGCGCCATCTCGGTAGCACATGGAGCCGCCAAGCCCCGCAATGCGGACGCCGCGATACACGTACACGGTGTCTTCGACACAGATACAGCCGCCCGGTGCATGACGTGCGTAGCGGTCATCGTGATTGCCGCGTACGTAGATGAGCGGTTTGTTGATGACCGTGACCAAAAACTCAAGATAGTCCGGGTCCAGATCGCCAGCGGACAAAATCAGGTCGACACCCTCAAAGCGTTCTTTGCGAAAGCACTCCCAAAGGCATCGTTCTTCGGTATCGGCTATGGCAAGGATTTTCATAGGGCGCGGACCTTCGGCTCATCGTCGGGCTGCGGAACGGTGCCCACCACGTTGTCAGCCAGCCAGTCCATTTCGACGATCTGCGTGCTCGGCAGTGGAGGGAATCCCTCGATCTGCACCACGCCGTCCTGACTGTGAAGCTCGCCGCCAAATGGATTGATGGAGCCCTCGACGATGCCATTGCGGAGCAGCTGCACCAGTTTGCGCGTCTGATAGGGCAGGCCCGGAGCGTAGCGAATGTCGATAACGCCCGAGCTCATGCCATACCAGTAGTTGACGGCGCGGACCCGGCTGTCGTCACTGGTCTCGTCCCAGGTGCCATGCAGCAGACTTCGCACGATAAGCTCGTAGTATCGGCGCCAGTTCCATACCGGCATGGCGATGCCGACGACCTTGCCATCGATCAGGCGGTGGAGTCCGTAGGCCGTGGGGTCCTCCAGCGACTTGGACATGTCGGCGCCGGTCATGACGCTCACGCCTTCGTGGCACATGGCCTCGGCAAGGCCACCGGCGGGCACATCGCCCCAGGTCAGGATAATTTGCGCACGGGGGTCGAGTAGCGAAGCTCCAATCGCAAAGGCGTTGATCTCGCTGAGTGCGCCCGAGGCGAAGACCGACGCGTGGTAACCGATGCGGTGATTGTCCGCCATGCTGGCGGCAAGGGCGCCCAGGAGGAACTTGGCCTCGTACATCTTGCCAAAGTACGAACGGACGCTTTGATGGGGAAGGCCGATAGAGCAGTTGAGGAACCGAACCTGGGGATACTCAACGGCAGCCCTGAGCGTGTATTCCATCAGGCGGTGCGAGGTCGAGAAGATGACGCTGTCTCCATGTTTGACAGCCGTTTCCACGGCGGCGTAGAACACGTCCGGATCGTGGCAGTCCTCAAACGCCTCGGTGCGCACGATACCGCCAAAGTGCTTATCGAGATACTGACGCCCTTGGTCGTGCAGGCTGTCCCAGCTCGACGTCGCACAGGGGAACTCATGGATAAAGGCGATGCGCAGGGGATTGTCCGCCGAATAGACGGTCTTGCCCATAAAGAAGTTGAGCACGCCGGAGGTGGACTTGGCGGTCGACTCTTCCTCATCGACGCTCGGTGCTTCGACAAGATCGACCTTGTCCTCGTTATTTTTGCCGGCAATGACCAGCTCACGCCAAATCTTACACAGGCGGTTTACGACGATATCCGTCGGCGTATCCAGCAGGCGGTCCTGGTTGTACACATTGAGGTAGACGAGCATGGCGTCGGCGGGCGTAATGTCCAGGTGGTCGCCACCCGCGCGAAGGTAGGCGCGCTTAAAGAGCAGGAAGGTGTGGCGCAGGTAGTCGACCTTTTTCTGCGGCCATTTTTCGATAAGGTCCTGACCGAGCATCTTGGCGAGCGTCTCGTAGCTTCCCTCGCGCGAGAACTCGATCTCGTATAGGGGGCAGACGCGCCAAAACGCGCAGAACTCACCGTACAGGCGGCTTTCGACGGAATCCCATGTGCCGGGGTAGAGACGGGTGACCTTGGCCGAAACCGTCGGGGCGTCCAGGAATTTGAGGACACTGACGCGCTTGTTGCCCTCTTGGACGTAAAACCGATGCATGAACTCGGTGACGATGACGGGATCGCGATAGCCCTCGGTCACCTGGATGTCGTAGAGGTTGGACCACTTGCGGGCGAACTCCGTGCTAAACGGCAGCAAGGGCATAAAGTTGCATGAAAAGGCCGACTGACGGCCCTTGGTAACCGTGCCGACGACCATTTCGAGCGGAATGTCTCTCAGACCGACATTCTCTCGCTGGCCTAAGGGGAGCTGGGCAACCAAGCTATCGAGGTCCGTGAGGTATGGATGCTCGCTTTGACTAATGGCGCGTCGACGTCCTTGCTCGCCGCGCTTGCGTGCTTGACGATAGGCCTCTTCCATAGTTTTGCTCCCTTAGTCGTTTAAACAACTATATGAACTATGGTACCACGAATGAAAACCACCACAAAGGTGCCTGTCCCCTTTGTGGTGGTTTAGGCGATGATGGGGGCGATGGCGCGAATGCAGGCGTCGGCCGCCGTGAAAGTGGTGCTGTCGTCGCTGACGATAAAGATGATCTTGCCCTTAATGCCAAAGTCGCCGATCTCGCTAAAGAGCACGTAGGGCTCCTTGTCAAATCTCGAGATGGGAAGCACGGCGGCCTTGGTGGCGCTGGTCAGCTCGTCTGCCAGCGCGTCGAGCGAGGCCCACTTGGATGTGTCCTTTACGGCAACGGGCACAGCCACACGCCCAAAGGGCATGAGATGCACGAGCGTGTTCTTGGAGATATTTGAGTTGGGGACGATGATGGTCTGCCCGCAGGCGTCCTCGATGGTCGTATGACGCCAGGTGATGTCCTGGACCACGCCCGACACGCCACCGACTTCGATATTGTCGCCGGGCTTGATGATGCCCATAAAGGTTACCTGCATGCCGCCGATAAGGTTTGAGAGCGTGTCCTGAAAGCCGAGCGAGATGGCGATGCCGCCGACGCCAAGAGCGGCGACGAGGGCGTTTGCGTTAATGCCAAAGCAGTTGTCGAGGATAAAGCTGCCGCCGATCATCCAGATGACGGCGCGCGCAATGTTGATGAAGATACTCGATGCCGGAAGCGGGTTGTCGTCGCGGTTGAGCAGGTGGCGCAGGGTCTTGGATACGACCTTGGTGGCGATGGCGGTGCCTATTACCAAGATGCCGGCCCAGATGATGTTGTGGACCCACCGTTGTTCAAAGAAATGAAGAATCGGTTCAAACAATTCCATGTTGGGAAAACCTCCTCATGATCGTCCAACCATGATACCCACCAAAAGCCCGTCCGATCACATTCGGACGGGCTTTTGCGCTCGATATAAGGTTTGTACGGCGGGGCTGCAAGGCCCGGCGGTGTAGCTTAGCGGCGGCGCTTCCAGATAATGCCGAGAACGATGATGACGATGCCGCCGATAAGGCATGCGCCGACCACGGTCGGCGTACGGTCTCCCGTTGCGGCAAGCTTACTGGCCGTCTTCTTGGTGGTGATCTGCGTGGTCGTCGTGCCGGGTTTGGGTGAGGGCTCAGGCGTTGGGGTCGGATGGGGTGCGGGGCTCTCAGCGGAGCTAAAGCTGATGGTGCCCGCGAGCGAGGCCACCTTGTGCTCCCAGTCGTCCTGCCCGATCAGTGCCCTCAGCGCTGCCTCGCACGTACCCCACTCGGTGAGCTTCTTGGCGTTTGCGAAGGTGGGGAAGTCGGTCGTGTTGGTGATGATGTAGTTGTTGGTGGCGACGGTATAGGTCTTGGCGGGGTCGAGCGTGCTGCCGTCTTTGGTGAGCGTGGCACTCACGATGCGCTTGCCTTCAGACTGCGTCCAGTCGATTGTTACGTTGATGCCGCCAAAGGAAAGAACGCTGCCGGAGTCGTCGGGCCACTTGTACATGTCTTGGGCTTCCTGCTCGGTGTGGCCGGCTGCGACGTAGGCTTGCTGAAGTTCGTAGCTGTCATTGCATTTGTCGCTAATTTCCAACGAGTGCTCAAGCGCTGCGAGGAAGTCCGCGCCGGTCATGGTCCAGGTCTCCAAGGTGTTGCCGTAGGGCGAGATGGCGATGACGTCGCCGGCGGTCACGTTTCCCGCCGCGATGCCGCCGCGGATGCCGCCAGCGTTCTCAATAGCAAGGTCCGCGCTCGTCAGGCCAGGGTCCGCGCCCGTCAGGGAAAGATAGGAGCCGCAAATCACGTGGCCGATGGTCTGGGCCTTGGTGGTATCGCCTTCCTTGCTGGGACGCAAATCGGTAGTGCGCACCATCTCCCAGCCATGCGTACCCGCGGCGTCCTCGCCGTAGAAATAGTTGGTGGAGGATGTGCCGAGCACCTTGTTCGATTCGCTTTCAAAGGCATCGTCGAGTGGCTTGATTTTGTTGTTGCGAACCTCGTCAAGGATGTTCTGGTTGTTAGGGTCTGCCAAAAGGTCGTCGACGTCCTTGGCGGTGTAGAGCTTCTCGTCGCTGTCGCCTGCGGAGACCGTCACCATGTCGTCGTTGGTGGTTTCGGTACCCCTGGTGTCGTACTCATAGGGAATGGAAAGCAGACCAACCTCGGCAAAGGCGCTGCCTGCCTCGACGACGCGGACCGGCTTGCCGTCGGCCCCCGTCACGTTTTCGTCTAAGTTGATGTGCTCGTGGCCCGCGACCAGTGTATCGACCCCAACGAGCTTTGCGGCAAAGGTCTTGGCGTTGAGCGTGTGCGCGATGCAGACGATAACGTTGCAGCCCTCATCCTCGCGCAGTCGCTTGGCCTCGGCATTGATGGCGTCCGCCGCACCCGAGAACGACGTGCCCGCGACCAGGTCCGCGCGTAGCGAGGAGCCCAGCGACTCATCCATGGCTCCGACGACGCCGACCTTAATCTTGTAGTTAAACGTGGGGCTGCCCTCGCCGTCCTTCCAAGTGCGATTGAGCGTCTTGGTGATGCTCGAGCTCCATACGCCGCTCGTAGACTTCGCGTTTGCGCAGAGCATGGCGAAGGGCGTGCCGGTGGTGCTGTAGCCGGTCATGGTACGGAGCTTGTCCGCGCCGTAGCTCCAGTCGTGGTTGCCCGGCGTGGTCGCGTCGTAGCCGTTCGCATAAAAGGTGTCCATGAGTTCGGCGATGCTCTTGCCCTCGCTCATGGTGGCAAAGGACTGCCCGTGGAAGGTGTCGCCTACATCGAGCAGAAAGTCGGGGGCGTTGCTTTGAGCGCTATAGAGAACCGCCAGCCCGTCAAAGCCAATGGTGCCCGTGCCCTTGCTTGCGTTGTAGCTGTACTTGTAGCTGCCGTGGATGTCGTTGGTGTGCATGACGGTTACGGCGCCGTCAATAGCGGCGGGCAGGTTCTCCGCGAAAGCGAGACTTGGGATGCCTGCGAGCGCGCCGGCTAACAACGCAGTGGCTAACGCAAGGCGGGGGATTCTTTTCATGGCAGTCTCCTTATTCTTTAACAAAAACCACCACAAAGGTGCCTGTCCCCTTTGTGGTGGTTTTCTAGGTCGTTAGCTCAGCAGCATGCGGTCGTTGGCGAGCTCGCCGCCCGAGACCTCCTCGAACTTCTGCAGCAGGTCGGCAACGGTGAGCGACTTCTTCTCGTCGCCTGCCACGTCGTAGATTACGTGGCCCTCGTGCATCATGATCAGACGATTGCCCAGACGGATGGCGTCGTTCATGTTATGCGTGACCATGAGCGTGGTCAGGTGGTGCTCGTCGACGATTTCCTCGGTCAGATTGAGCACCTTAGAGGCTGTCTTGGGGTCGAGCGCCGCGGTGTGCTCGTCGAGCAGCAGCAGGCGTGGCTTGGTGAGCGTGGCCATGAGCAGGGTGAGTGCCTGGCGCTGGCCGCCCGAAAGCAGGCCGACCTTGGCGTTGAGGCGCGTGTCCAGACCAAGGTCCAGGCGCTTGAGCAGCTCAACGTACTCGTCCTTCTCGGCTTTGGTGACGCCCCACGAAAGACCGCGACGCTGGCCGCGGCGCTTGGCGAGGGCCAGGTTCTCGGCAATCTGCATGTCGGCTGCGGTGCCGCGCATGGGGTCCTGGAACACGCGACCCAGGTACTTGGCGCGCTGCGACTCGCTCAGACGCGAGATGTCGGTGCCGTCGAGCTCGATGACACCCGAATCGAGCGGATACACGCCGGCGATCATATTGAGCAGCGTGGACTTGCCGGCGCCGTTGCCGCCGATCACGGTTACAAAGTCGCCGTCGTTAAGGGTGAGGTCGACGCCGGTGAGCGCGCGCTTCTCGGTGACGGTGCCCTTGTTAAAGGTTTTCTTGACGTGTGAGAGCTTAAGCATCTGCCTCATCCCCCTTCGTGTAGGAGCTGCGGAGCTTATAGCGCTCCCAAACCACGGGCACGCACAGGGCCACGGCGACGATCACAGCGGAAAGCAGCTTCATGTCGTTGGCGTCCATGCCCAACTGCAGCACGATGGCGCGGATGAGGAAGTACACCACGGAGCCAAAGACGGCGGAGGCAAGACGGACGCTAAACTGCGTGAGGCCGCCGGGCAGCAGGCGGCCGAGCACCTCGCCGATAACAATGGCGGCAAGACCGATAACGATGGCACCGGTGCCCATGCCAATGTCGGCGTACTTCTGGCTCTGGCAGATGAGCGCGCCTGAAAGGCCGATGAGGGCGTTGGAGAGCACGAGGGCGATCATCTTGGTGGAGTTGGTGTTGACGCCCAGAGCGCGGATCATGTACTCGTTGTTGCCGGTGGCGCGAAGCGCCGAGCCGATCTCGGTGCCAAAGAACCAATACAGGATGGCAACGATAGCCACAGCGAGCAAGATGCCCAGGATGATGGCGACGGTGGACTGCGGCAGGCCCGTCATGTTGCTGACAGACGAGAAGATAGTGCCCTTGGCAAGGATGGGCGTATTGGATTTGCCCATGATGCGCAGGTTGATGGACCACAGGCTGATCTGGGTGAGGATTCCGGCGAGGATCGCGGGAATCTCAAAGACCGTGGTCAAAATGCCCGTGACCGCGCCCGCGATGGCGCCGGCGCACATGCCGGCCAGCACGGCGAGCAGCGGGTCGACGTTGTTATTGACGATGAGTACGGCGCAGACGCAGCCGCCGAGGGCAAAGCTGCCGTCGCAGGTCATATCGGGGATGTCGAGCAGGCGGAACGTGATAAACACGCCAAGCACCATAATGCCCCAGAGGACGCCCTGCGAAACGGCGCCCTGCAATGCAATAAGCATGCTTCATACCTCCTAGGATAGGGTGGACACGTGAGTCACCATGATAGCGGTAACAATGCATAAAAGAGCTGCGGCCGGATGTTTTGTCTCATCCGTAACAAGCAGGGCGAACGCCGGTCTTTGGCGTTCGCCCCTGTGGCTCAGATATTGAATAACGCAGCTATGGCGCGAGTGCGGGTCCTAGACGCGTTACCGCGCATGGCGCTACTCGTCCAGAGCGGAAAGGTCGATGCCCAGCGCCTCGGCCATCTCGTCGTTCTTGACGACGACCAGGTCCTTGCTCGAGAGGTGCTTGATCGGCATATCCTCGGGCTTGGCCTCGCCCTTCAGGATCTTAACGGCCATCTCGCCCGCGGCGTAGCCCAGGTCCTCATAGTTGATGGAGAGGGTGAACAGGCCGCCGGCCATGCACATGCCCTCCTCGCCGGTTACGAAGGGGAGCTTATTCTCCTTGCAGATTTGGCCGACCTGCGAAGCGCCCGCGGCGATGGTGTTATCGGTGGGGGAGTACAGCGCGTCGACCTTGCCAACGGCAGATTCGACGACGGACTGGATCTCGTTGGAGCTCGAGACGGTGAAGTCGGTGTAGTCCAGGCCCAGCTTGTCGAGCTCCTTCTTGGCGGCCTTGATCTGGACGTCGGAGTTGGACTCGGCGGTGCAGTAGAGCAGACCGACCTTCTTTACGTCGGGCAGGACCTTCTGCATCATCTCGAGCTGCTCGGCGACCGGGGTGAGGTCGGAGGCGCCAGTAACGTTGGTGCCGGGCTTGTCGTTGTCCTGGACCAGGCCGGAGGCGGCGTAGTCGGTGATGGCGCAGCCCACGATGGGGATATCGGCCGTGGCACCGGCGGCGGCCTGCGCGGCGGGCGTAGCGATGGCATAGATCAGGTCGACGCCATCGCCCACGAACTTGTCGGCGATGGACTTACACGTGGACTGGTCATTCTGGGCGTTCTTCTGGTCGATTTTGACCTTAAGGCCGCTCTTCTTGATGGCCTTGACGAAGCCGTCGTTGGCGGCGTCGAGTGCGGAGTGCTCGGTGAGCTGCAGAATGCCGACGGTGTAGTCGGAACCGGCGGCAGCAGAGCCGGAACCAGAGTTGCCGCCGCATCCGGCGAGCGGAGCGAGCGCGAGCAGGCCGGCAGAGACCAGAAGGCTCCTGCGGCTGATGGTGATGTCCTTCATATCGTTACCCCCAGTATAGAAATGGCTGGAAACACTGCACTCAAACAAAGTGCAAGTGGAACTATAGTAGCGCGGATGTCCATTTTTACAATAACCTGGCGGGTTTTTTAATACAGAACCGGATGGGCGGTACGGGTAGTCGAATGGACGGCGGAGGTTCTTATGCGGCGGAGGCGTCCTCTTCGTCGAGGGCGGCGAAGAGCTTCTTGCCGTCAAGGAGACGTGTGGTGACGTTTTTCATCCGGCCGATCTCTACGGTACGCAACGTGTCATCGGCGCCTCGGGCGTCATAGACCGTTCCCAGCAAATACGAGATGCCGTCTCGTTGCTTGATGGCAAAGGGGCGGAGTGTCATCCGTGCTACTTCAGTTTCGCCACGTGTCGTGACGCTCGAAATATCAAAACTCACCGTGGTTCCGTGGTCGATGGCCTGCTCGATGAGCTCGCAGGTGTCGATGCGCTTGACGGGCGTGCGCGTGGCCTTGGTGGATTTGCCACCGGCGCTTGGAGCAGGCTCGGGTGCATCGAGGTAGCCGCGAACGTCGGCACTCGCCATGGCGACCAAGTGCTGAGCCATGCTTTTTCGAATGGCAATGGGCGTAGAGCGGTTGCGCATGACCATACCGTGGAGCCGGATGATCTCTTCGTCGGTGAGCGGACGGGTCAAGAGCCGATACCCCACGCCGCGTTTGTACTCAATTTCGTATCCGGCATGGCGAAGTGCGGAGATGGCGGTGTAGATGCTGCGCCGCGCCGCCGAGATGGGCATGCGGGCGGGGTCGTCGGGATGGGCGAGGCGCCGGATCAACTCATCGGAAAGCATGGCCTTGTCCTCGCCGGTGTTCTCGCTTAATAGTTGCAGGATGCGAACGGCGCGATAGGCTGCCATCGAGGCGGCGCCTCTCGTTGTGGTGTCGTAGGTTTCAACAGCGGCTTCGGTCATGGTGCCCACGTCCTTTCCGTTTTGGGTGGCGACGGTATGGAGCCTAGGACGCGGGGTTATCCCAGGGGCGCAGGGCGCTCTGGGCGGTCGGTAGTCGTCGGCAAACGGCGGTTCGAGTTTTCAACAGCCCTGCTCAACTGACCAAAAACTTGCCAAAAGCTTGACGGATGCTGTTGAAAAAAGCGTCTCTCGACCGATGTCGAGA
>OHHQ01000711.1_pt1 | contig 16293 bp, 18 predicted proteins | sample 1568051 | NCBI WGS metagenome assembly OHHQ01 (sample SAMEA3879567, study PRJEB24766) | human gut metagenome | biome: human-associated habitat; feature: feces | place: USA | collected 1985/1987
TTCGTTCTGCCTGTCCATAACCAGGGTGCCAGCTTAGCTACTTATCAGGGTCATGCTCTCTGGTAAAAATCCCTACCGGCTACCAGCTCATTCTTTGTACTTTCATTACTGATCCAAACACTTCGATTACAGCACCTTTCGGTGGACGCTTCCTGTAATCATTATGGTTGTTCTTTATTACTCTGTTACGCTGCCTTTAACTGATCTCCAGGATGCTGGATATCTTTCAACATCTTTGATGAATCATAGCTGATTCCCTTGACAAGAATCACATAGAATACTCTTATCAGTTTACATGCTATTGCTATCAGCGACTGCATCTTTTTTAATGGATTCTTTTCCCTGGTGGTATAATACCTGTGGATTTCTTTGAATTCTTTATTCTTTCCCACCACCGATATCGCAGCCTCAAAAAGAAGATATCTGAGACGCTTGCGCCCTCTTTTGCTTATCTTTGTCTTTCCGTTGTGCTTACCCGGAGCTATCTGCCACCAGTTCCAATCCTACAAGTTTCTGAAGTTCTTTCGTGCTATCGAAACGCGTGATATCACCGACTTCTGCTATGAAACCAGCTACTGTTGTTATTCCTATACCTTTTATTTCAAGCAGCTTATCCGCATACCTGATCTGCTGGCACAGTTCTTTGATCAGATCATTGACCCATTCAAAGCGTTTTGTCTGGAGTTCATAATCCTCTATCAGATCCTGTATCTCCATCCATGCTTCTGTAAGGCCTGCTTTTAATCCTATGCTTCTCATTGCCGCATTCAGGATATTCATTGCCTTTTTTATGCCCGTTTCCCCGAAGTTTGGCATCTTTCCATATCTTTATGATGTCTTTCTCTCCAAGCTTTACTATTTCCTCAGGAGTTGGTGCTTCTTTTAATACCAGCAGTCCTCCTTTGGCATCTATGTGTGTATAAACTCCCTTATATTCTTGGAAATACACTGCAATCCATTTCTGCAGACGGTTCTTACCCTTGTCTGTTCTTCTACAAGCACAAACCGGCGGTTTGACGCATTCCGCAGTTCTGCATATACACCTGTCGGCATATATGAATAAAAATACCGTCCATCCCTTACAAGTCCTGCAATAACGCGGGGATCTTTTCTGTCATTTTTAGATGGACTGTTGTCATCTAACTCTTTGGTCTTATGCACATGGTGCGGATTTACCATCACAAACTTTATGTTCTTTTCACCCATGAACTGCCCAAGATCAAACCAGTAATGACCGGTTGGCTCTATTCCTACCAGTACCTCTTCAAGTCCACTTTTCTGCATCAGTTCCACAATCGTATTGTAAAAGCTGTTGAATCCCTCCATAGAGTTTGAAAACGCTACAGGCTTTCTGGTAAGTTCGATGCCTCTCCAGTTAAAAGCTCTGAAATAATGCTTTTCACAGCCAACATCAATGCCAACAATCATTGTTGTTTCTTTTACTTGCTCAATCTTCTTATTTTGTGTAGAATTCATTTGTAGATACCTTCCCTTATTCTGTCATTTGCTAACTAGCCGGTCAGCAATGACAGTTTAACTTAGGTATCTATTTTTATAAAATCATTTACTCTCTACACTTTAAATTATACAGGAAGCTACATAGATTCCTTTTTGAAGGTTCTTCACAATTTCATATACTTGTCCAGAAGAATTATCACAGCATTTTCCATTCAGTTTACTATACAGATATGTGTAAGTATCTTCTCTGTTTGTAATAAGTCCACTTAGCGGAATTCCTGCTGCATACAGCCTTTCTCCATTTTCTTTCCAAACGCCTGTCTCATGTAAACACCCTTCTATTGCAAGCACCTATATGACGGGTGCCTCTCCTATTTTATCTAGCCACATTTTTCTGTATATCTATTTTTATCTTCCAACAACAAACTAATCTCTCTAAACAGGAATAAGTTTGGTATACTACTATTTATATATCCGTTTTGATGTAATGCATCTAAATATGTTGCAATTTGAAATATTAAACGTGAATGTTCCTTCGGTTCATCATTAGTAAATTTAATATAGTCATTAACCAAAGGTTTTAAATCTTCAAGAACTTGTCTTGCATAGACTACATCATAGCCAACCGAACTATTCAAATTATCTATATACTTAAAAGCCCCCCTATCATTAGAAAATCTGCTATTTCCCTCTATAGGCATATATAATTCATAGAATAGTGTCGTATAATCATTTTCAGCTAAATCCTTTATTCCAGTATACTTTCGTTCTTCCATTTCCTGCAATTGTCTATGTAAATGCCAGAACATATACTTCACTGCATGTTGATAATACTTTTTCTTTTTTTCTATTTCTTCATCATCAAATACCACTTCAAACGCAAGCCTATAATAATCAAAATACTCTATGTGAGATGTTCCGATTCGTCTTTGATACTCTTTTTTCAAGTTATCTATATAATCCACATAACTATCAAATTGATCCGATCTTTGAATAATTTCTTTTCTAAACCTTATTTTTTCCTTATCAGCAAAAGAATCTACAGCAACTTTTATAGGATCAAACAATGCTAACCATTTATAAAGATATTTTATAAATGGTTCAACTCTTATTCCTACATAAACTGGATCGCCAATACTCTCAGAAGTATATACCACCGCTGTCAAATCTCGTTCATCAACTATGCTCTTGTCCCATACAATTCTTGAACAGCAATCAAACTGTTCCCATTTATGTACTGTTGGATGACGACTTGTTTCCGCAGGATGCACCGCACATAATGATCTGATATATTCAAATACTTCTTTATCGCATCCTTCTCCGTAATCAAATTGTGAAAAGCAGTCGTATGCGGAAGTAATCTCCCCTGTTTTAACTTGAAAAATCTTTGCCAGTTCATCGATACAATGAATAATAGTATATATACAATTTAAAAACTCTATAAAATTAAAAGCATTATTATATGTAAAATCCTGCTTTAATTCATAAGAATTCAAGTAATTCAAACCATCTTCAACACGTTCAAGTATACATACTATCTTATTTCCAGAGGGAAAATCTCTTGAAATTGGCTTGCGCTTACCATTTGCTTTCATTACGTTCACCGATATCTCTTTGTTTTCATTTAAGGCAATATTGTCTGCAAAAGAAATCCATATATCTGTAACTTTATCTATATCAAACAAATATTCTATACCATTATATTTCATCAAATAATACCTCTTCATATCTACAACCGAATTTATAGATCAAGGTTATCATTAAAATCAATTTCTTCATCTCTTTCCAATTTGATTTCAAAAATAGTTTCTTCAATTACATTGACACATTTATCTACATTTTTTCTTATATCTTTTCCCCAAAAACGTATAACAGTCCATCCCATAAACACCAGTTTCTTATTAACTTCTTCATCCCGTTCTCGATTTCTCGCTATTTTACTAATCCAAAACTTACTGTTATTGCTTTTCTCTAATCGCGGTTTCAACACTTCCCAATCTTTCCCATGGAAAAACTCACCATCACAGAAAATTGCAATCTTATACTTAGTTAAAACAATATCTGGTTTACCTGGCAAAGCTTTATAGTTTTTTCTATATCGATATCCTTTTTTCCATAAAGCTTTTCGGAGCAACACCTCAATTTTTGTATCATTTGATTTGATATGTTGCATATTTTTCCGACGCTGTTCAGGGGTTAAAACATCCGTCATGTCTAATCCTTCTTCTCAAAAGTATTGTCTTTAATATAATTAGCTATAGTGGGATTATCTTTCATCATCCCTAAAAGCATCTGATGATATTTAACAGTTCTATTTTCCATTGAATTAATTCTTCTTGCGTCAAAGATTTCCATTTCAGCCTGTGCTGGCAGAATTATTCCAACATTATTTGCATTCATCATCATACTGTACGCTAGTAACTGCAACCGGTCATTTCTTGAATCACCATTCGTATAGTCCTTATACTTAACATCAAAGACAACTGTCTCTCCGCTCTCTCGATCAGTAAGAATCAAGTCTGGCTTGATGGATCCGGATATGTATTTTCCAGGATTAGAAAGACCTTCCTCTTCCATAAACACATCCGTCTTATTATCATATTTTTCCAACCTTATGCCCTTATCACTCTTGCTTCTATATGACTCAATTCCATTCTTTTTAAGATAAGCACGAACATATACCTCAAATAGTTTCTCCATTGATATGGCATATGGAACAATATATCCAGTTGTGCTAATCTCACCGTTTGATTCAACTGAAATATCATCCAAAACCATTCGGGCCATTGCCATAACTGGCTTATAATATGTGTAACATCCAGAAAACTTCAAACCATTGCAAGCCGTACCGCTACACTGTATATCTGAGATATGTCTAAGTGCATTGGAACAATAAGATATCATGCTCGCATAATTGTTATTATCCTTGCTGTAATCTCCAAAATAATCAACAATAAATCTTTTAGCCTTTCTCAATGCAGCTTTTAATATTTGGTTCTCTATAATATCATCTGAAAAACGTAAGTACTGACAATAAAACCTGTCATTTCTACCATGCATGGTATTTGACCGGATGTTTTTCTCAATAACAATTTTTCCTTTAACTTTTCCTGTAAGATTTTCCTCTTCTTTCAGCATTCTGCCCATTAGAGGTCTTCTACATAGCAATCTAAGCAAAGTAAGAAACACTGTCACTGTAATGATACTGTTCTCCGAAGAAATACCGTCATCGACTTTTAATGGTTTCTCATTCTCGAAAAAATAGAAAATCTCATTTCTGTCAATTGCCTCAATATCCTTTTCTTTATGCCTGTTACTAATTGTCTGCGGAGCCATGTACCGGTCAAACTCATCGTCATCCCTTATATAATTTAGCAGTTCCACAACAGTAACATTAAACCTTGGAACAACCTTTATCAGAAGCTCGTTTCCCTCAGCATCATACAATGTCTCATCATCAACAGATTTTATTCTACATATTCCAACCAGATTCGACGAATAAAGACTATTTCGATAATAGTGAATTCCCAGATTCACTCTCGATTCGCTGTATGTAACATATAAATGCTCAATATCCTCTGGTTTGATATAATCGGTAAATCCGTCCATTTTGGTGTTGTCAGTTATAAGATATATACGCTTTCCGTCATTTGGCTCTTGCCATCCATTCATATAACCACTCCCACCTATGCAATAAGATCATTAAATATCTTTTCTATAACCTCTCTCTGTGATGTCATATTTATCTTTCCAGCAATACAATTCAAGAAACCATTGAATCCATCTGTAGCATCGCTGACATCAAAGCTGATAATGCCGTCTTTATAATACTCTTTGAGAATAGGTATAATCTGATACTCAAATCGTTTCATCAGCTTATCCTTACTATCCACAAGAAAATATGTGTGTCCGATCTGTACGTCCTCTTTTCTATATTCCGGACTAAGATAATCTTCTTCAAATACCTTTTCTACATATTCAAAGAGCTTACTTGCCTGCTCATTGAGTTCCTCTTGTGTAGTTCCTTTTTCAGACTTGTATGTTTTAATAACCTTCACATCCGGTAACTGTTCAAAGAAAAGGAATCTACGTCTGATAGCATAATCTATTCCTCCAATAGACTTATCAGCAGTGTTCATGGTTCCGATTATATAAAGATTATCTGGCATGCTAATCCTGTTATTATTATTTACAGAGTATGGTGTCGCAACTGGTTCAGTTCTATATTCCAGTCCATATATCAGCTCACCAAATACTGTTGCAAGATTTGCACGGTTAATTTCATCAATAATCAAGAAAAATTTAGTCTTCTTGTGTTTTTTTGCAAGTTCAGCTATATTACCCAAAACCTTGTTGACTGTCTCGTAAAGTATTGTATCTGATCCAGGCTTTGTAGATACTTTAATTCCTCTGATAAAATCCTCATATCCATAAGATGGATGGAACTGAACTATATCCCACGCAACATCAGGCTCTCCTTTACCCTTAAATAGCTTTGCACAGTATTTATCCTCATTAAAATAATCCGCAATCTGAATGTCGGCTAACTCCTCATCAGAACAATTATGCGCCATATATTTCAAAAATGCTTTTGCAGAATATGTTTTAGAAGTTCCCGGAGGACCTTGAAGAATCATCTGTTTAATTCCAAGCGTCTCCATCGCTTCCTGATATTCCTTATAGATTGAATCACTCATCTCGTTATCTACTCCTTCCAGTATTATTTTAGAACCATCTTCTACGGTTATTACGTCCCCTGGATTACTCCAAAGTACACTCAGCTTTGCTATGCGTTTTCGGACTTTCTCATTTGCTTCTTGATTGTATCCAGCTTCTTCCTGTTTCCAATCACTATCAGTTCTTCCAGTTTTATTAACGCTCTTTGGCTCAATTTTCTTAAAATCGCTTAGGAATGACTCCCACTCATTTTTTATATATTCAAGCAATTTTTTCTTATCTTCATCTGAACTGGTATTCTTTAAATACTGTGAATATGCGTTTATTAAAGCCTGATAGTATTGCCATACAATTCTAAACAAAACAAGGTTTCCACCAAACGACTCTCCTAGCTTATAGCTCTCCGTATTTTCCCAGCACGCTGCTTTCACATAATCTTTCGGATGAAATCCACCTGTAAAATAATGTTCCGAATCATCCACCAAAATTGTTCCACCATTATAAAGGCATCTTCCATCTGACTTACCACTTCTACGGATCTTATTGTGTTGGATATTGTTTGCTATGAGCGTTGCCAGGTACGTAACACCACCTACCTCAACCTCACGGTAACAAACCTTCTTGTTAAATAAGATTGCATTTTTGATCTGGTCATCAGAGAGTAATTTTTGATCTATGATTCTGCCAACTAAATTTTCTATTGGAACGGAACTACATTTTCTTGTCGAATCCTCAGCTATGAACCTTGTAGCTGTAACTCCATTCTTATATTCACTGAAACTGCTTTTCTTTGAAATCTTTGGAGTTGCTGTCTTCGTTTTAATACATGCTGCTTCCAGAAGCCGAACAGATTCACTGGCAGCTCTATCAAGGATTCCCTCTGAAATATATTGTTTTAAAATCGGAATCAACTGATATCTAATTTTTAACGCAACATTATCTCCGCTGAAATAGCCATGTCCAAGAAAGTATCTGTTCTGATCGTATGTGCTAATCCTATACTGCATATCCAGATAGTTAAATACCAGACTTCGCACCTTGTCATAGTAAACAGCATTTTCTGCTTCTGAATCTTCTGTAATATATTCAATATCAGAAAGAATCTCCCTGACATAAAATTTTCTCATCAAATCACTCGAAAGAGCTATTGCTCCTACTTCAGTAGAATTATAAGTTCCAATCACATAAAAATTAGGCGGAACCATAATTACGGATCCTGAATTCAGATAAAGCTTAGTTTCCTTCCCTTCAGATCCAATTGCATTTATCGCATCCCCTACAAGGGTCGAAACGTCATTTCTTTGCAGATCATCCATAATCAGGACATACTTGGATCCTTTGCCTTTTTTGTAATCCTCAGCAGCTTTAATGACTGTTTCAAGAAGAATTTTGTCTTTATATTCAAAAGTCATTTTCCCTGATTCAGTATCAGCAGATATTCCTCCAACTACATCCTCATATGTAACGCTATTGTGACAAGAAATAATTTCAACATTTACGCGTTGATCTTCACTCGATGGAAAGCAACTGTATTCACTTTTAGATAACTGTTCTGAAATTCTTTTGGCAAGGTAGGTTTTTCCCACTCCTGTACTTCCGGTGAGTAAAACCGCCTTTTTCTGATAAAGTGCCTCCGTAATTTCAGACAGTAAGTCTTCAGTTTTTACTGTCATAAATCATCACCTTATTCTATTTCATCTAACATTTTACTCAGTGCAAGTGCTACTCTCTTTGCTAACTGAGGAGGAACCGCATTACCAATCATTTGATATGCATTTCCTTGTGAACCAACAAAATCAAAATCATCATCGAACGACTGCAACCTTGCTGCTTCTCTTACAGTAATAGATCTGCTCTGGCTTGAATCATAATGAATAAACCTATTACCATCTTTATAAAGATGAGCAATTATTGTTGTGCTCGGCAAATCAGGTTCAAGAACATGATATCTATGAATCGGAGATTTCGAACCAACCTTTTTTTCATATAATTCACTTATCTTCTTACTATCATATTCACGGCGACCAGTTTCAATATCCAATGCAAGTATTTTAAAAGTATCCATATCTCTCAAATTATGATATCTGGGTTTATGCCATGTAATGTTTGTTTCCGGAATATCATGAGATTTACGCTTTTTATGATGTTCCTCATCATAAAACGGTCTACAAGCAGGCAGATCACCTATTGCTTCACGAACAGTTATTTTTCTACTTACTTTATACTCTGGCAATATTTCACCATAGAATCTACTCAGTATTTGCTGTGTATTATCATATCGCTCTGCATCTACACCAACAATTATCATTCTCTCTCTATTTTGTGGTACACCATAATCACTGGCGTTTACTTTTGCTACTCTAAGATCATCAATAATATCATATCCTATATCTCTGAATCCTTTTCTTATTAAATCTGTAATTGGTTTTCCATTCGGAGCTGCGCTTAAAATCCCTGGAACATTTTCAAAAACAAATGCTTTCGGTCTGTATCTATTCACAACATTCAGATAGTGTTCAAACAAATAATTTCTATAATCGTCACGCATACCATTTTCATCACGCACTCGCCCAGCCACCGAATATGCCTGACAAGGTGGTCCGCCAATAATCACATCGATTCCATCAGCCTCATTTATAAAATAATCAAGACCTTTTCCTCTTCCAAATTCCTCATCTTTCCAACCTTTAAAGAGTTCTTCTTCCCTCTGTATATCGAAATGCGTTACTCGATCCGAGGCATCTGCTATTTGCCATTTTGTTTTAAGACGTTGAATCAACGTATTCACCTGAGGTTTTAACCATTCGACTGCTGCAACATCTATATACATTCCAGACTGGAGAAAACCATCTTCAAGTCCGCCACATCCAGCAAACAAATCTATAAATTTATATTTAATCATATTATTCTCCATCCTTCAAATAAGGCAACAATGCATCAGCTACTACCTGTCCAAGTATCGGCGGTACTGCATTTCCAACCTGTCTATATTGCTCTGACTTATTCCCATAAAATATAAAATCATCTGGAAAGCTCTGAAGTCGTGCACTTTCTCTTACTGTTGGTATTCTATTCCATTTATAATGAAAATGTGAACGATGTCCAGTATTTATCGTATTTGAAGGCTTCTTGCTATGATATCTTGTAAGAGCTTCATGATATTTATATATTCCCTGATATTCTTCTGGCAGTGCCTTGTAATTTTTCCCTTCTGGAACTAAAGAAATCATAAATTTAGTTTTTTCAATTGGAATACTACCAATATGATTTCGTACCTTTTCAGAATTCGCTCTCATTCTTTTTTGATAATCATTCTGAATTGGATACAAATAATCTTGGATTTCTTCTCCGTATATTATGTCACCTTCATCAGTTTGTAATGACGGAAGATCTCCAATAGCTTCCTCACAAGTAACATAATCATTTTTACCAACTGTTGGTTCCGGGAACTTAAAATCCTCATGAGAATCTCTAAGTCCTACAAAAAATACCCTTTTCCTCATCTGAGGAATTCCATAATCCGGAGCATATAACAATTTAGGAACCATTCTGTAACCAATCTTAGCAAAATCCTCCACAACTCGTTTGGCTCCAATCCCTCCATTAGTTTGTACCATTCCTGGAACATTTTCCAATACTACTGCTTGTGGTTTAACTTGTTCTGCTAATTTCACCATCGCAGTATATAAAGTATTTCTTTTGTCATTCATGTCTCTTGGTCCAGCTACTGAAAATCCCTGACAAGGTGGACCTCCAACAAGAACATCTAACTTAATATCTTTTTCTTCAAGAAAATTAATGATCACATCAATATTACTATGATCAAACAGATCTAATTTCATTGCTTCTGCTTTTCCGTGATTTTCCTTAAAAGTTTTAAGCGCAGCTTCATCAAAATCAACTCCCAAAACCACATCATATCCCGCGTCATAAAAACCTCTCGAAAGTCCTCCAGCTCCTGAAAATAAATCCAGTACTTTATATGCCATTATCTAATCCTCGTTTCATTATCATTAATTATTCAGCACTATGGCCACTTTTAACCCAAGCATCTAATTCAGAACACTTGAATTTCCACTGTTTTCCTATTTTATGCGCCGGGATATCTTTTCCTTTTCTTATCCAATCCCTTATTGTAACTGGTTTTACACCAAGGTATTCTGCCGCATCATCTATGCTTATCCACTTTTCATTTACATTATTATCAATCATTTTTTACCCAAACCTTTTTAACAAACAAAGTATTTTTTCCCATACATAATAGCACATATGTTCTATTATTTCAATTTATTTAATGTTATTTGTTTATGTTTTTTATTAATTTTAGTGATATCATTTCACTGACATATGCAATACAACCGGGTAGGACGGTAAATAATTATTTTATTTACCGTCCTATCACACCGTCGTGCATACCGTCCGGTACACGGTGATTCTTTAGTTTTCGCAAACTACCAGATAATAGTCAAACATGGTTTTGTATCCTAGTTTGGCTATTATTTTATTTGTGATTACTATACACAATCATCTTACAAAAGCAAACAGAGTTTTCTCAGCTTGCACCACGCTGTAATTATACCTACGGGATTCCTAACGAAATGTCTTCTGCTTGAAATATTATACATCCATTGGTCAAACTAAAGACCATCTCTTGATTTTCTATTGAAACTTCATCAATATATGGCGTTAAAACACAATCCATTACAACTTTCAAATTTGATGTCTGATGAAAAGAAAAATCCCATATATGTGCATTGTTATTATGCTCATTCCCTGTATCTTCCTCAATCATTATCTTAATGCAATTTTCACCAATATCAATATTCCCCAATCTGTAATCGTGAAAGCATTCTTTTGATTCAATATACTCAATTGCTTCATCAAAATTAGTTATTACTCTTTCTCTTTCTGTCCACATATATTACACCTCATTTCATTAATCCCCTCCAATCTGCTTTTATTATACCATTCCATCATTTTTTATGCACTAAACAACCGCATCATAAAACCCCTGTTTCACATCATTCCAGACGTAAACCAGGGGTTTCTCTTATATCATTCTATACCATAGACAGTGCATATACTATCTATTCACTTTTACTCCGTCTCATAAAAGACTTTCTTATCCAGAGCTTTATTCTGATGTGCAACGATTGTTGTACATACGGCATCACCTGTGATATTAACAGCTGTTCTTGTCATATCAAGGATACGGTCAATACCCATGATCAGACCGATTGCCTCAACCGGAAGTCCGACAGAGTTAAATACCATTGTCAGTGTAACCAGACCAACACTTGGTACTCCGGCTGTTCCGACAGATGCCAGTGTTGCTGTTCCGATAACTGTAATATAGTCTGCCATGCTCAAATGGATTCCAAACGCCTGTGCTGCGAACACAACTGCAACACCCTGCATGATGGAAGTACCATCCATGTTGATTGTTGCTCCAAGCGGAATCGTAAAGGAAGAAATCTTCTTGGAAACTCCGACTTTCTTAGAAAGTGTTTCAATAGAAAGCGGGATTGTCGCATTTGATGTCGCTGTAGAGAATGCAAATGCCATAACCGGGAAGAATTTCTTGATGAAGCGGATCGGGTTCAGTCCTGTGAAAATCTTTAACAGAATCTGATATACTCCCAGACACTGGATCGCAAGTGCCAAAAGTACTGCGATCATGTATTTTGCCAGCGGAACAAATGCACTGAATCCGATTGTAGCAAAAGTACGGCTGATCAGGCAGAATACACCGATTGGTGCAAGGCTCATGATCATCATTGTCATTTCCATCATAATGTCATTGAACTGGCTGAAGAAGTTCGCAACTGTCTCTGCACGTTCACCCATCTTCGCAAGGATAACACCAATGATCAGCGCAAATACGATAACCTGAAGCATTGTTCCACTTGCCAGGGAATTGATCGGGTTATCCGGAATGATATTTAGGATTGTATCTGTCAGGGAAGTTGCTTCCATTGTCTCAACTGTAGACGCACTTGTCTTGATTGCACTCATATCAAGTCCGATACCCGGATTGATCAGATTACCAACTGATAAAGCAACTGTTACAGCAAGAGCTGTTGTTGCGAGGTAGAATACCAATGTTCTGACACCTACTGTTCCGAGCTTCTTCGTATCTCCGATTGCCATACTTCCGCACACAAGGGAACAAAATACAAGCGGTACAACAAGCATCTTCATCAGACGGATGAATCCCTGTCCGATCACATAGAGGATTCCTTCTACAATAATATCATTTTTTACCTTGCTGTCTGGAATCAGATAACAAAGTACAATTCCAAAAACAGCACCTAAAAGCAGAGCAATGAAAATCTTGGTCGTCAGACCAATTTTCTTCTCTTTCTTTTCATCTTTCACATTCTTATTTTTCATTCTAATTCTCCGTTCTTTCTTTCATATACTCTTCTAATGACTCTTTCCAATCCGGCATATCATACATATCAATAATACGGAGAATGAAGTTGTCCAATACCGCATACGGTGGTCTGACAGAAGAAAGGTCTGACTGTTCTGTCGGAACTGCCTTTAATTCAACGTTTTTCCCTGACAATCTCAAGATCTCCTGAGCAAATTCGTAACGATTGCAGACTCCACTGCAAGTTACATGATAAGTACCATATTCATTCGTACTGATCAGATACAGGATCATTCTTGCGAGATCTTTGGCACTTGTCGGGGAACCAAACTGATCTCCTGCTACAGAAAGTGTTTTTCCCTGTTCTGCCACTTCGAGCACACGGTTAACAAAGTTATTTCCACCTTTTCCGTAAACCCAGTTACTGCGGATAATGAAATGCTTGTGTGTGAATTCTTTCACATAATTCTCACCAGCTCTTTTGGATGCTCCATAAACAGTCAGTGGATTCGTATCATCAAATTCTGTATACGGTTTCTTGCTCTGTCCGTCAAATACATCATCTGTTGAAAGCTGGACGATCTTTGCGCCATTCTTTCTTGCGACGATACTTAAGTTTCTTGCTCCAAGTGCATTTACCCGGTAAGCATGTTCTGGTTCTTTTTCGCACAGATCGGTGTCTGTAACACCGCAGCAGTTGATAATCACATCCGGACGGTTCACAATACCGAAGTTAAGAACTTCCTCTGTGTTTGTAATATCCAGATCATCCAGATCCGTATTCAGCACTTCGATCTCTAATGGATCCAGAATGTCGTTCAGTGCCCGGCCGATCTGGCCGTTTGAGCCGGCTATCCATACTTTAATCATCTCTCATTTCCTCCTTCTCATGCAATGAAAAAGGCGCTGAATCCAATCAACGCCTCTCATATACTATAAAATAAACGTCAATAATATTTTATCAACCTACTGTTTCCGTGTCAAGATTACACTTTTAGTCTATCAAGAAAATATCATGGTTTTCCTGAATCTTCTCTATAATCTCATGGCTGCTTATTCCTTGAAGTTCTACACTGTTCTGACTGACATAAAGAAACACAAGAAACAGAAAAGTGGACAGGATCAATCTGGTAGTAAAGCTTCCTCTGCTATTTTCTTTCTTATCCAGATCTTCTGCTCCATTTCCTGCACTTTGCTCCAGACCATCCGGATATAATTCCCGATATAAACGACCATATCTTGGATGAATTGCCGGTGTTATCATACCGGTATTCCGCTGTCGTCTGCGATTTTCTTCCCACAATCTACGCCTACGGACTTCTGATTCTTTTTCCTGCACGAAAGATCCTCTCCATCTTCTTTTTTTCTAGTTTATGAAAGTTTCTTCTGCTTTATTCTTCCAGGAAAATCTGATACAGCGTTTTCTACCGGTCAGCCAGTTCTCCTGTAATATCTTCCCAGGTAATCCCTTTTTCTACCATGAGAACCATTGCATGATAAAGGAAATCAGATAATTCATACTTCACTTCCTCGACATTTGGATTTTTTGCAGCGATCACAACTTCTGTCGCCTCTTCTCCAACCTTTTTCAAGATCTTATCCAAACCTTTTTCAAAAAGATAGTTCGTATAGGAACCTTCTTTTGGATTCTCTTTTCTATCCGCAATTGTCTGATATACAGACTCAAAAATCTGAACCGGATTCTTGGCATCGTAATCATTTCCAACAATTGTTGTATAGAAACAGGAGCGGTTTCCCGTATGGCATGCTGCTCCGATCTGTTCTACCTTCGCAAGCATCGTATCTCTGTCACAATCGATTGCAAGAGATTTCACATACTGGAAATGCCCGGATGTCTCACCTTTGATCCACTGGCATTTTCTGCTTCTGCTATAGTAAGTCATTCGCCCGGTTTTCACAGTATGCTCAAATGCTTCCTCGTTCATATATGCCATCATTAAGACTTCATTTGTCTTATAATCCTGAACAATCACTGGAATTAATCCGTCTGAATTCAATTTAAACTCACCAAAATCCATCTGGCTTTCAAAGGAAGTCATTTGAATTCCATTTTCTGCACAAACTTCTTTAAATTTGTTAAAGTCCATATCCAGACGACTGATGAATCTTCCTGATACACCTTTTACACCATCACTCTTTAAAATATTAAGGATCTCGTTTTCATCCATCGTATCCGTGACAACAACACACTGCGTTTCTGTAACATTTACAACAGAATTCAGATCCAGTCGATGCATAAATATCATCTCTGTACTATATGCTTCGATCAGATGCTGCTGTTTAAACAATGCATCGAAATCATTTAATGATACAGCGATTCTCTCTTTTCCAAAACGCTTGGATACTTCCTCAATTAATTCAATGGAAAGTGCTTTTGAGAAATTCAGCATTGCACGTTTCGCTCCGGCATAAAGAATCTTCTTCACATCTTCTGCACGTCTGATGTTTCCTCCGACAACCATTGGAATACTGATTGCACGGTTGATCTGTTTGAGGAGGCTGATCGTCTCATCATGTTCTTCATCTGAGTCTGACAGATCGAAAATAATCAGTTCATCCGCTCCTCTTTCATTGTAGTGGCGTGCAAGTTCCATCACATCATCTGCGATCACAGTTCTGTCATCGAACCACTGCACCGCTTTCCCTCTTTCTATAAAAATACAAGGGGTCAGTCTTTTATACATAATTCCTTCTTACTCCTTCTGTCACGCCGTTAAAGGCTTCCCTTTGTAGACCATACTTCTTTTATTCTTGGCTCTTCTGATACCGCCATATCCAGAGCCTTTCCGAATGCTTTAAATAAAGCCTCTGCCATATGATGATTATTCCCTGCATCAAGGATCTTAAGGTGCAGGTTCATTGCAGCACTATAGGAAACTGCATAGAAAAATTCACGCACCATCTCTGTATCCATTGTTCCAAGCACCGGTACTGTAAAATCTGCCTGGAAGTTCAGATACGGTCTGCCGGAAAGGTCAACTGCTCCAAGAGCAAGAACCTCATCCATTGGCAGTACAAAATATCCGTATCGCTTAATTCCGGCCTTATCTCCAAGTGCCTGTGCGATTGCCTGTCCCAGTACGATTCCTGTATCTTCGATCGTGTGATGGGAATCCACTTCAAGATCCCCACGCACCTTAACATTTAAATCAAATAATCCATGTCTTGCAAATCCATCCAGCATATGATCAAAAAACGGAATTCCGGTTGCAATCTCATTTTCCCCGGTTCCATCCAGATTGATCGTCAGAGAAATGTCCGTCTCTTTTGTTTTTCGTTCGATTGTTGCTGCGCGCTGCTTCATTTTTAATCCCTCTTTTCAAAGCGGACATGGATGGAGTTTGCATGTGCCGTGAGCTGTTCTGCTTTTGCAAACTGCTCGATGTCCTGATGTACGGCTTCCAGTGCTTCTTTTGAGTAAGAAATAATGCTGGATTTTTTCAAAAAGTCATCTACAGACAACGGAGAGAAGAATTTGGCAGTCCCGTTTGTCGGAAGGACATGATTTGGTCCTGCAAAATAATCTCCAAGAGGCTCACTGCTGTATTCTCCGAAAAAGATGGCACCCGCATTGCGAATCTTGGTCATCACGGTAAATGCATCTTTTGTCACGATTTCCAGATGCTCAGATGCGATTTCGTTTGCAGCGTCGATCGCGTCATCCAGCGTCTCGGCGATCAGAATATGCCCATAGTTATCCAGAGATTTCTGAATGATCTCGCCTCTGGAGAGCTCTTTTACAAATCCGTCCACTTCCCGGG